>ERZ779737.2141-NODE-2141-length-13580-cov-3.081701_pt1 | contig 13580 bp, 15 predicted proteins | sample MGYA00511889_ERZ779737 | MGnify/ENA primary metagenome ERZ779737 (study PRJEB29588, sample SAMEA2163575) | human gut metagenome | biome: human gut; feature: human-associated habitat; material: faeces | place: Denmark | collected 2008/2010 ...
AAGCTCACGCTTCTGGTTGGGCACGAACACCATCTGGTTGAACACCACGCAGTCGGCTCCGGGCACGCTATCGACGATGCTCACGAGATCAACGGGCATACTGGTGTTGTTCACCTCGATATTTGCGTAGGGACGGATGACCGACGGCAAGTTGGCATAATCCACATCCACAAGGCTATACACCTTGCAGCTACGGTCCCCCATGCCGATGGTCTCGTCATCGACCTTGAAGTTGGTCATCGACACCACCTTGTCACGGAAGTTCATGGAGAAGAAACGGTCCACATACTCGCAGGCTTCCGTTTTGCCGAGGAATCGGGACTTCACGCCGGCATCCCTCAGCTGGTCGTGCACCTTGCGTATCTTCACCAAGAAGTCACGCCATTTCTTGTTGTCGAACGACATCAGACGGCTCTTCTTGTTCTCCTGTGTGATGGTGAGGTAGCAGACGCTGTCGGTAAAGGGTCTGCCGTTGAAATAGCGGAAGTAACTCTCGCTCAGGAACTCATGATTTCCACCGTTCTCTTCCTTGAATGCCTTCCTCACAAACACGTCCTGCTTGTGCAGCGCATAGCCTTCGCCCAAGGTCTGGGCAAGGGCGGCGAAGAGGTGGGTGAACTCATAGTAGGCCTCGATGTTGGCGGAATACTTCTGCACAGGGTTCTCCATCTTCAGAACAGCGGAGTATTCGCCCGTCTTGGTATAGAGCACGCCGATGCCATCCACTTCCTCGATGGAGAAGTAGATGTCCTGGAAGATGCGCTTGCGCTTCCCTCCCGTGCCGAATGCCTTGACACTGATGGCCATGCCCACGCAGATGGCTGAGAATATGAGTATGATGTATAGGGTCATTGTTCTTTTTCTTTTTTAATCGCAAAAAGGCGGGCGCACCCTCATGCGTGATGCCCCCACCTCCATTCACTTACAATCATTGATAGCTTTCCACTTGGACATAATGGATTCTCTTTTTTGTTTTACACTTTCTTTGAATAGGCATAGATGAATATGCCGTTGTCACTCTTCTTGCTGTGCAAGCCCTTGCGCTGCTTCATGACGATGAGAACGCCACCGACAGCTACGGCGAGGACTAGCAGCACGAGTCCTGCCACGAAACCGAAGATGCAGTAGCCGAGGATGAAACCCGCAACGGCTCCTCCTGCGGTGGCTGCCACCCTGATCTGATCGAGCAGCAGGTCTCCTGCAGCGGTTCCTGCTCCTCCTGCGGGGGCTGCCGCCCAGTAGATGTAGCGTCCCTGCAACCCGAAGAACTCCAATGGACGTTGCAGTCCCTTGAAAATGGGATAATCCGGAAAACGCTCTTGCTTTGTATCTGCCATAACTGTCAGTGTTTTAACGTTCTACATACTCACAATCTCACGCTGCGTTTAACCTCCAATGCCGAAGAACAGAGGCAGTGCCTGGGCTGCTGCAATGAGGAAAATACATGCGCCGACGACCATCATGATCTTCTTTTTCACGTCCTGTTCCTCGTTGTTCATGGCGATGTAAACGCTTATGGCTCCGACAATTGCAACGACACCTGCAATGGCATAGCAGAGCTTCACCACGATAGGTACATACTTGGCAATCTCCTCCGTCACTGTGGTAAGCGCGGTCGTTCCTGCCGAGTAGTCGCCGGCTGCGTTCTGTGCCATTGCTGCGGTGGTGCCGACAAGCAACATCAGGGCGAGCGTTTTCATGCGCTGTGAAGAGAAGAATCCCTTCACCTTCTTGTTAATCCTTTCAAACATTCTTTTTACCTTTTAATTTGTTACACTTTGAGTTATCTTATCTCGTATCACCTGTATCTCAAATCTGATAACCGAAGAAAGCGGGGAAGACGATGGTCGCTCCTATGAGGAACAGGCAGGCTCCCACCAGCATCATGATGTTCTTCTTCACTCCTTCTTCGCCCGTATTCATCTTTATATATATCTGCAAGGCGCTGACTATGACCACGATGCCCGCCACTGCATAGCACAGATAAACGATATAGAGCATCATCGTCACGGCATAGTCATGGGCACTCGCAAGTGCGTCCGCTCCCCAGCTGTAGTCCACGTTGCCACACTTAGCACTGGCCAGAGCTGGGGTTAAAGCGGCATATAATGATAGAAATGCACTTCTTGTTTTTGACATCATATCTCATTATTGAGTGATTCCACCTTGACCATGTCACGTCCATTGTGACGAAGACCGCGGGCGATGATGGTGTTGTTCAATTCTTCCGAATACATGGGGTCGGAATAGGTGGTATTCACTTCCTCCATCTTCTTCTCGATTGCGCTTTGTATCTTTTCAAGCACATGAGGCTTGCTCTCTTCCGCAGTGGCGGCTGCCTCCTCTGTAGGCTCTGCAAGCTGCTTCTCCTCGTAGGCTGTCTCATATTGGTTGTCGCCTACGCTGAAACCACCGTCGCTCTCGCTGACCGCTATCGACTCTTCCTCGTCGGTCATGTCACTGACATCAAACGACTCGCCCTGTGACTTCTCGTCCTTGGGCTTTCCGTACAGATCCTGCACGATGATGACCGTATAGTAGATGACATAGATTATGGTCACGACAATGGCGAATATTACAAATGACTTCATATTTTCAAGTTTGATTTTACTATGGTTTGGCTTATTGCCGATGCAAAGGAACTACCTTTTCTTCAATCTTAAACCGAAATGACTTTCCGCGGAGCCAAATCTTAACTCTAATTTTGATTACACTCGCAATCATACTCAAAAATCAAACTCGAAAGGCACAAAAAAAGCCCTTCCGATAGGGAAGAGCTTGTAAAGAGGGTGGATGAAAAAAATGTGGATGGCTATATGGTCAGGTACTTGCCATGGGAGAAGTCCTGATGTTCGTTAGAGAAAACATAGCCCAACTGGTTGGACAAGCATTGGGTGTTGCCTATCCTGGCATCGATGTTGGTGTGCGAATGTCCGTATATCCAATAGTCTATGCCGCTATCGGTGATATAGTCCTCCAACTCTACGGTGAACGCCACGTTTGCCTTGCTGCCTTGAAACTTTGGGTGGAGCATACGGAACGATGGTACATGATGGGTGACAACAATCTTATGGGCTGCTTGCGAATATGCCACTGCATCCTTGATAAAGGTGAGGCAACGTTCATGCTCAGCATTGAATTGGGCATGGGTCATCAGCTCACCTTTATATAATATACGGCGGAAGTCGCTTATCACTTGCTCGGTGAAGTAAGCGTCCTCCAAAGGAATCCTCGACCAAAGGGTGGAGAGGATGATGTCGGTGTCGCCAATCCTCGCAATACCGTTGTAGTGGCTGAATACATTGGGACGTACCTCCAAGAGATAGCCGTCGGGCAGTGTCGCCACATCATAATATTTGTAGAACTCATGGTTGCCCATGCAGCAATGCACCTCCTTGTAGTTCTCCGATGCCCAGTCCCAAAAGGGATGCTTGGAGTAGTTGTCATCGCCGAGATAGCCGATGTCGCCGGCAAGCAGCAGTATGTCGCCCGTCACCTCCAAGGGGTGGGCTTTCAGATACCGCCAATTGTCGGCAAACTCCAGATGCAGGTCGGATGCGTATTGTATCTTCATATTGGTCATGCTTCTATAAACAATTCATCCAGTTGATCTAACAGTCCGGTCACAAATGCCTCGTCTTGACCGAGTGACTTTGACAATGGTTCTGCGAGAGTTGACCAGTCGGCTCTGATGGAGGCGACAAACTCCCTTATACATGCCACTATTGAAGCAGGAGCCTCAATGTTGTCCTCAGTCATTATGACCACATTTTTCAGGATGTCCGAACGGTGCTTCTTGATGTCTTTGGTGTTCACATGCTTGCCGTCCCGCTTGTCTGCCATGAGATTTAGGTAGGCTCTTGCCTTCAGTGCTATCAAGGCAGCGGAATTGGCATGGCGTATGCCATCAGTCAGTTGGCTGTGTGCGATAGTAAAGTGATAGTAATCATCGTCCATGATGATGGCACTAAGACTCGACACATCTTCATCGGTCGGGATAGGTTCTATGACAAATCCCTTTGGCTCTCCAAGCACGTCGGGGTGGCGTGACAGCAGTTCTATCATCTCGGGATAGCCGTCTTTACCATCAAGGAAACGATACATTTCATACCTTGGTGGCTCACCAGCCTCCTGTTTCCTCTTTTCAGGTCGATAGCCAGCCTCCCGCACAAACTGCCAGAAGCGATTGGCGAAAGCCTCGGTCATGTTCTCTACGATGACTATCATGTCGATGTCGTGTGTGGCGCGTGGACGCACCACGGTATTGGTCATGGTGATGTCACAGGCTGCTCCGCCTATCACCACATAGTTTTCTGAGTATTCCGCAAATGCTTCACGGAACTTGACTAATCCTTCCATTTCTGTTCACTGATTATTCGTTCTACTTCTTTTTCTACTCTCGGATCATCATCATCTCTCAACGAAAGGACAAGGGAAAGGCGATCAACCCACTGGCTTTTGTCGCCCATTTTGCTGACAACAGGGTATTTCCATACCTCTATGATATAGTTGCCGTCATAGATGTTGGGATTCTCCATGACATCAGCCGACTTGACGGCACGATATTCCTTGCTTGTCATCATTATCATCTCTTCCCGGTCACGATTAAGCATGGAATAATGTGCCAGGGCATTGATGCCGCATACGGGGTATTCCGCATCCAAGCGTATGTCATCGCAAAAGATGCGGTTCTCCACAGGTGACAGCAAGACGTTCTGAGCCTTGTCCCACAGTTCCTTGCCCTTCAACTCGAAGTGTACCACCTTGCTGCGCTGTCCGTTCTGAATCTTTTGACACAGTCCTACATCTTCAAGACAGGTGACACCCAACGTGACGCTTTCGTAAGAATATGGAAGCAACGGTGCAATATCCCTTGGCGACATTCCTTCAATACTGCCCACCTGTAGGTGATAGAGTAGTATGTATTGCGCCACAGGGGTCAATACTTCGGCAATCTTCCTGTTGCTTGTCTTCTCCAATGCTATGATGCCTGGCAGATGGGCATATTCCTCGGACATGACAAAGAAGACTCCTTTGTCTGCCAGTCTGTGTCGCTCGTAGGTGGGTCCGGGCGCAAGGATAAACACCGCAGGCAGTCCCAGGGCTTCGGTCAACCGCTTGCCCGTGATGGCGCAAGTCCGTGGAGAGGGATTGCCCTTCTTGGGCTCAACGAACAGCAGGGGCGTGCCTTGGTATGTGCCATCATAGAAACGGTATGAGAGTTTCTCGCCAACCGTGATGCCTTTCAGGCTTTCCTTGGCACGAGGTTCCACCTCAAAGCGTCTGCCCAATATCCTTATTTCTTTTTTCAATTCCATTCTGCTACATTTTAATAATGTATTAAAACGATGCAAAAATAAGGATAATAATTGAGAATCAAGCATGTTTGGGCGAAAAAGTGCAGATTTGATATGTAATTTCAATGCATTTGAGCCATTTTTGCATCAAATGATGGTGTTTTCGTCTTTATAATGTCATTCAGATGCCGTTCGTTTCTTCCTCATCAGATAGTCGTTGACATCCTTGTAGTCGGCATATCTGAAGGACTCGTCCGTCACCCTGTACTCGAATACATTGCTGATGCTCTCAACCGTCTTGCGTCCTGCCTGGTCGTTGTCGAGGAAGCAATGGATGTGGGTGTAACGGTCAAGGTAATGCAATGCCTGTTTGAGGTTGGCGACTGAGTTCAGTATCATATAGTCGCAAGGGCTTTCAACGACAAACCATCGGTCTTGCTGTTTAACGAGGGTCATATAAGCAAGGAAGTCCATGAAGCCCTCAAAGACCAGACAACCGTTTTGCCACTCGTTGAACGTATGGGCAAGCAGGGTGATGTCCTTATGCCCGATGCAGCCCTTGAAATAGGGATTGCGCACCTCATGTCCTTCACTCAGATTGCCAAAGGCAATGCCATAGTAATGTTTTTGCTCAACCTTGTAGTGTATCTCCCTGCAATACATCCTGCCAATGGTGATGTCTATCCGTCGGCTACTGAAATAGGACAGCAGAGAATGGTTGCTCAGTGGGAGCAGCTTCACATCGTTCATCTTGGTTGTCGTGTATTCCTTGGCTGCGATAGCGGTCTCGATTGCCTTATCCACAGTGGCAATACTCTTGGACGCAAGGTAGGCAAGGGCATCGGAAACGGATTGTTTGTTATACATACGCTTTACCAGCTCCACAAGGTCACCGCCCTCCTTAATGGCGTAGTCGTACCACAGGTTCTCCTTCTTGCTGACCTTGAACGATGCGGTCTTCTCGTCCCTGAAGGGTGACAGATACCAGTAGGCATTGCCCTTCTTCTTTTTCAGCGTTACATTCTCCTTGTCTAAGAAGTCTATAATGCTCAGTTTCTTCGATTGTTCAATATTCATTGTACTTTCATTTGTTCGGTTTTACTTTGTCCATGGAAACAGTTTACTTTACCCTTTCTCCTATATAGGCACACCCGTAAACTAAACCATTTGCTAAACTACTTTTCCGCTTCCCAATTCAGCCTCCGATTTCGGTTTACTTTGGCCTTATTTCTTATATATAGGTACGGACGTAAACTAAACTGGTTTCTGAACTGTTTTTATTCCTCTTCATGGAACAGGTCAATCTCGGCAGGTGTATATCCGAAATAGTAATGATTATCCCGCTTCACTATGAGCTTTTGCTCGTTAATCAGGTATTTCAGCATTTTGATGATGACGCTTCTGCCACGCTTAAAGCCAATGTCTGCATAGGCTTGCGTTAATTCCTCCACCATGCGATCGAATCCTTTGATAGGTTTCTCCTTGAATGCAGCCGTCAGCGCCTCGTTATGCTGTTCGGATGTCAAGTCTTGGTAAGTAAACCTTGACGGTTGCTTGTCACCTTCTTCCTTCTCCGGCGTGTGCTCGACAATCTCTGGCAACCCTTCCTCATTGACTGTAAAGGCAAACGGCTTGAACTCCTTCTCACGGATGTGCATCGCCTTCACCTCGCTGATGTCGGGATTGGTGGTGCTCTTGGTGATGACAAGCACCGTCTCTGCCTTGTTGTTCATCTCCGTACCGATATGCCCGCGCACGTTATTGTCGCCCTTGTTCTGATGCAATACGCAATGGATGTGCAGGTCATACTTTGATGACCATTCCATCATCTTGTTGATGACCTCGACCGATTCTCCCGCATTGTTGATGTCGAGAAGCAGGTCTCTGATTCCGTCGATGATGACCAGTCCATAGCTTTGGTCTTGGGCAAGCGCATAGTCTATGACCTCTATCCTGACGGAGGGCGTGTACTCTCTCAGACAGATAAAGTCAAGGTTCTCGTTGTCGATGCTTGTAGGTAGACCAGCGAGCTTCAGGATGCGCTCCAGCACATTATGGCAGTGATAGCGGCTCTGCTCCGTATCTACATACAGTATCTTGCGTTTCCCCTCTGGCAGACTGGCGCGATAGTTCAGTACCTTGCCGTTGGCGAGGGAAGCGGCTACCAAGGCAGACACGTTGAAGGTCTTTTTCGCCTTTGCCTTACCAGTAGAAGCACTGAAGTTGCCCAATGTGGCTATGCTGGAATTATCAACCCATATAATCTGAGGAGGTGTTTTATAAGTATCTGTTGCCTTTATCAACGATTCGCTCAATATGCGATTGAGACGCTGTACTCCTTCCTCTTTTGAGTTAGGCTGTACATGTTTGTTATTTTCTTCCATTTTCATTCTTTCGGATTATCAATTTCTATTTTCGTTACCATTCCAATGACCTCTTGTTTGTTTTGGAGCAGCCACTTGTCGATTTCTTCTCTATTAAAATACAGCATTTTTCCCCTTGGCTTATAGTGTGGAACTTCTTTTGCGGCTGTAAGTTTGTATAGCAGGCTTTCAGAAACACCAATATACTTACATGCTTCGTCAAACCCCAAGACGGTTTTGGTCTGCTTGACCATCTTCTCCAATTCCTCGATTCGCTCTATTAGTTTGTCAATAGGTCCCAAAGCCTCCAAACTGTCTTCTATTGCGACAATTCGCTCATAGAGTCTAAAATGTCTTTCATTCATGTGTCACGTACCTTAATTAAATTGTTTACAGACAGTAGCACGGTTATATTAGCCGTCTATTCTTTCTTTGTGTAGATAGTACATATTCCTCTGCTTCTCTTTGAATCTCGTTCTTCGATTTGCCCTTGGTTCCTTGAAGCCATTCATCTATCTCAGATTTGAGGAACATGATGCGTTTGCCTCTCTTGTGAAACGGTATTTCCCGATTGCTTGTCCAGCAATATATGGTATGCTCTACCGGATGTGTTGGGAGATAAGCACATAATTCAGCAACCGTAAACCATGTTTCTTCTTTTTCTGATTGAACAAGTTCATATATACCATCAATCTTGTCTTCTAATGATGACAGCTTTTTCAGTACCCCCGTTATAGCGTTGGGAATATCTTCAAATCTTATACTATTTTCTTCCATGCTAATTATTTTTTATGATTTTTGATGCAAAGTTATGGGGAGACTGTCACTAAATAGAAAAAGTAACGTGATAGTAAGGCAGTATCAACCAAACTATCACGTTTTTACTTTCATTTAGCAGAATTATTGTGATTTATTCCTCTCTTAATATCTGTTCGATGGATTTGCAGATGGCATATTGACTTGCTGTCATGGAAACGTTTCTTCTTATCCTTGAAAGAGAAGAGGAAAGACAACTTGAAGTTATGAATTTCTCTGTTCCATCCTTTTTGATACTGGTTAAGAAGCGACCTTCTCCCATGACATATTGCCAATTATTGTTTATCAAATGGTATTGAGCCATAGCGTCAAACAGTACGGCTACATTACGTACATTCTTTACACGGATAGATGCGTCCAAGTCGCACTTGAATAGGCGACACAACTCGCTACGCACATCACTGTTGTCGGCAAAATCAAATATGTCGTGACTTTGGACAAGTTCTACCAACAAATCCATCTGTCTGTCTGACAATTGGCATCCCAAAGTGAGGATGGACGATTTCTTTCGGGTAAGGATTGGCAGACCAGTACCCACATGTTGAAGAAACAACTCAATAAGTTCCTGCTTGGAATAATCTTCTTTTTTCTTGATTATTGACACACACTTAGAGTCTCTAAACAAAGTACCAATAATGCCAATTGCCATCTGTCGCGAGTTCTTACAACGTGCACAATCACAGTCAATATATTGGTGACTGCGCTCAAATAGTTCTATGAAGTACTCTGTCTTCATATGATTCTTTTCAGCTTGAAGATACCAACTTCTTGCGATCTCAAACAACTCATACAGTTCTCTGTAGAAGTCTTCTGTACACTCCACATGTTTGTGGACACGCTTGCTCTCTTCAAAAAGAGAGAAGCCAAAAAAGGCTGTCTTTTTTCATTTTTATCTGTTTATTGTTATAAATGTTTGGTTTCCACGAAAGGTTAAAGTGCCAAAACAATAGCATCATTACATAGAATGTTGAAAATGAAAGGCACTAAAAACCACCTGTACAATAAAGGACTTATTGATACAAGTGGTCTTCTATACTAAGTGCTTACAAATGATAATCACTATTCATCTATGTCCAACTTAAAAGCTTCTGTAGCTTCATCTTTCTTCTTGTCAATTACTTTTGCGTAGATTTGCGTGGTTTTTACATTGGTATGCCCTAACATTTTGCTTACGGTATATATGTCTGTACCGTTAGCCAATTGTAACGTTGCATAGGTGTGGCGGAAGCAATGAAAGGTGATGTGCTTGGTAATCCCTGATGCTTTTACCCACCGTTCCAAAGGCCTAGATATCCATGAAGGGTCAGGCAGTCCGGCAAACACCAACAGTTCTCCGTCTTTCTTGCGCTCACCGCAAAGCTTGTATGCCTGTGGCGATATAGGCATGTATTCAACGCCCTTAGTCTTCTGCTGAGTGAAATTGAGACGGTACCCACCATTGTATTCTTCAACCTCTGACCATTTAAGCTTTTGAATATCGCTATGTCGCATTCCTGTCAGTGCAGAGAACAAGGCTGCCCGTTTTAGTATATCATCACACGGAGTCTTTGCCAATATATTAAGTTCTTCCAGTGACAGATACTCTCTTCGAGCACTCTGAAACATGATATTTTTAGCCTTGGCAGCAATATCACAATTCAGATAGCCATCCACGAAAGCTTGTTTGAGTGCCGCCTTGAAGATAGAGAAGTACGTCGATGCCGTATTCCTTGAAATAGTTCCTTTCTTAGAACCACCCTGCGGTGCCTTTATCAAGAAGGAACGGAATGCCTCAATATACTTCATGTCAATCTGCGAGAACTGTATGTAGTCACACTTGGCAAACATTGACAACAGTGTGTGCAATCTGCGCCAGTTGACAACTATCGATTCTGACGCAGTTTCCTCTCTTTCTTTGATTAACTTCTCAATATACTCCAGAACATTGCATTTTGAGCGTTCGCTTTGTTCTGCCATTTCCATTTGCTGGTCAGTAAAGAGAGCCATGTTGTCGTACTCTTTTTGACGCAGGACTCGAACGCCATCCGCATAAAGGCAAGTTTCCATATCTTGCTTGGATTTACACTGAATAACGCCATTGTCATCTCGCTTGGGCTTGTACTTTATTCTACCAGCAACGGCTCGCTCGCTTCGTCGTTTATCCCATATAGGGGTAGTAATAGACCTCCTGAGATATTCACGCACTCGTTTGGGTTTGTCATTTCCCGTCTCATAAACAGGATAAGCTTCAAGATAGATGAACCACTCATCTCTCCACTCACTTTTCTTTAATTTGACGGAGACTTTAGTATAATCTAATCTTTTCATAATGGTTTTATATCTTTATAAAGTTTGTCTATTGATTCCTTGTGAGCATACACATAATTACCGATTTGCCGGGTCGGTATTGAGTATTTTCGTATATGAGCATACACGGTGCTGTCATCCAGATGAAATTTCTTGGAAATCTCACCTATTGTATAGCAATCCTCTGGTTCCATGCGGTACATGGTAACTGGTTTCCTTGGCTTGGTGTCAAGCGGAGACTGTCTTAACGGAAACAGATTCATTAGTTCTCCTTTGCATACAAGTCGTATTCCTTTCTCTGGCTCAATGAAGGAAATCTTTTTCATGTAGATGAGCCTATAAATGGTTGAGCGGCTTGCACCAAACATAGCATACGCTTCCGTTATGCTGATATACTCTTTAGACTTGGGCATATTGCTTACAATCTTGTCCAGTTCAAGTTGGCGTTTTTCTTCATCATGCTTACGCTTCCACGCCACCTTGGAGCATTTGGGTGAACAATACCAGGACTCCAAAGTCCTTGCGAAGAACTCTTCTCCGCACACAGGACATTTCCGTACTATCTTATACTTTGCTACTGCCATAATTCATTCATTTTGTAGTTCTTAATATCTATTCTTCTCATCATATCTACTTTTTCTTACAGGTACAAATAAGGTACAGATGTTTATAATAATAACGCAAAGATAGCAATATTATTGTGTACGGCCAAAAACAAGAAAAGCGTGTAACTCATTGAGCTACACGCTTTCCATTTGATATTGTATTCTTATTTCTCTATGTGCTTATTTCACTTCCTCGAAGTCAACGTCAGTAACGTTGTCTTTGTTGTTGCCGTTGTTGTTGGCATTATTGTTTGCCTGACCGCCAAAGTTAGGACCTGCTTGAGCGCCACCTTGAGCGTTTTGAGCATTGTACATCTCTTGACTAGCGGCTTGGAATACACCATTCAACTCATTCATGGCAGCTTCACAACCAGCGACATCTTGAGCCTTGTGAGCCTCTTTCAGTTTGTTGAGAGCGGCTTCGATCGGAGCTTTCTTGTCTGCGGGGATCTTATCACCCAGCTCCTTGAGTTGCTTCTCAGTCTGGAAGATCATGCTGTCTGCCTGATTCAACTTGTCGATGCGCTCTTTCTCTTTCTTATCTGCCTCAGCGTTAGCGGCTGCCTCCTCTTTCATACGTTTAACTTCGTCCTCGCTCAAACCGCTTGATGCCTCGATACGGATGCTCTGTACTTTACCAGTGCCTTTATCCTTAGCGGATACGTTCAAGATACCGTTAGCGTCGATATCGAATGTTACCTCGATCTGAGGAACACCACGTTGTGCGGCAGGAATACCATCCAAGTGGAAACGTCCGATTGACTTGTTGTCTTTTGCCAAGGAACGCTCACCTTGCAATACGTGGATCTCAACAGAAGGCTGGTTATCTACAGCGGTCGTAAATACTTCCGATTTCTTAGTCGGGATTGTTGTATTTGCCTCGATCAACTTGGTCATGACACCACCCATAGTCTCGATACCCAATGACAACGGTGTTACATCCAACAACAGGACATCCTTAACCTCACCTGTCAAGACACCACCTTGGATAGCGGCACCTACAGCGACAACCTCATCCGGGTTAACGCCCTTAGACGGAGCCTTGCCAAAGAATTTCTCAACGATTGCCTGAACAGCCGGGATACGTGTAGAACCACCGACCAAGATAACCTCGTCGATATCAGAGGTTGACAAGTTTGCGTCCTGCAAAGCCTGACGGCATGGTGCGATACAAGCTTGGATCAGGCTATCAGCCAATTGCTCGAATTTAGAACGAGTCAAAGTCTTAACCAAGTGCTTTGGAACGCCATTTACCGGCATGATGTAAGGCAAGTTGATCTCTGTTGATGTCGTGCTTGACAACTCAATCTTGGCTTTCTCTGCTGCTTCTTTCAGACGTTGCAAAGCCATAGGATCCTGACGCAGATCTACGCCTTCCTCTTTCTGGAACTCCTCAGCCAACCAGTCGATGATAACGTGGTCGAAGTCATCACCACCCAGGTGTGTATCACCGTTAGTAGACTTAACCTCGAATACGCCGTCGCCTAACTCAAGGATAGAGATATCGAACGTACCACCACCCAAATCGAATACGGCAATCTTCATATCTTTATTGGCCTTATCCAAACCGTAAGCCAAAGAAGCAGCGGTCGGCTCGTTGACGATACGACGAACTTTCAAGCCCGCAATCTCACCTGCCTCTTTAGTTGCTTGTCTCTGAGCGTCGCTAAAGTATGCCGGTACGGTGATGACCGCCTCTGTTACCTCTTGTCCCAGATAATCTTCCGCTGTTTTCTTCATTTTCTGAAGAATCATGGCGGATATTTCCTGCGGGGGGTAGTCACGGTCGTCGATGTCTACTTTCGGCATGTCGTTCTGGCATACCACTTTGTAGGGGACGCGTTTGATTTCATCCTCTACCTGACCGCATTTTTCGCCCATGAAGCGTTTGATGGAGTAGATGGTGCGTTTGGGGTTGGTGATAGCTTGGCGCTTGGCGGGATCGCCCACTTTGCGCTCGCCGCCGTCGGCGAATGCTACTACCGAAGGTGTTGTGTTGCGACCTTCGCTGTTAGGTATCACTACGGGGTCTTTGCCTTCGAGAACGGCTACACACGAATTAGTGGTGCCGAGGTCTATACCAATAATCTTTCCCATGATTGTTCTGTTTTAGCTGTTTGTATTTGTTTTTTATTTTTTTCGGTTGACTCTACCGGCGTGCCTTGTATGCCTTGCGGCGTTGGCGGCCGGTGTCTTGCGCCGTCAGCTATGCA
>ERZ779737.2143-NODE-2143-length-13559-cov-2.982746_pt1 | contig 13559 bp, 13 predicted proteins | sample MGYA00511889_ERZ779737 | MGnify/ENA primary metagenome ERZ779737 (study PRJEB29588, sample SAMEA2163575) | human gut metagenome | biome: human gut; feature: human-associated habitat; material: faeces | place: Denmark | collected 2008/2010 ...
CTAAAAGGATGCAAAACATTTAATTCTGCCCAGTAATATGCTAATCTTTCCGCAAATTTTTCTTTTGTTAAATTGTCTAAGAAATTTTCACTTTTTAATTCTGAAAGCAATCTTGTAAGTTCATTCTCAATATATTCCCATTCGGCAAATTGAAAATAATCTTTTGCAATATTTTCAGTTCTAAACAATCCAGCAAAAGGGTATATGTCTTCAAATAAAAACTTATGAATACTCACAAAGTGTGATACATCAAATTTTCCTGTAATGCCTTGTTTGCTAAGAGCCATAAGTTTTAGCCCAATAACGCTGGTTTCATAATTTTTAAGTGCAATAGGGTCTTTAATATTCATTTTATTAACTAACACATTTGTGCCTTTATAGCAATAAACGGAATTTTTAGATTCGTACATAACAAAATCCTTTCTATATAAAATGAAAAATGATATATAAAATTATATACCATTTATATTTTATAAAATTGTTCTAATTGTAATTCTTTTATAATTTGAATTTTATTTCTATTATATTTATTATCACAAAATTTTAAATTGTTTTCTTTTATTAATTTATCATCTGTAAATAATGATTGTACGATATTTTTATTATTTCTATAATAAAATTTCATTAATAATTTGCCAGATAAGAAATCTTTATTATTTTTATCAACAGTATATTTTTTATTTGTTATTCTATCGTAAACTCCAATACTATCTTTTTTATTACCAACTAAATCTTTTCTATTTTTAAATTCTTCTTTTGTTACATAACAAATATTTCCATCTTTATCTTTTGCAGTAACAAATCCAGTTGTATATCTAATTAATTCACCTGATAAATATCTAGGATCATCTTTAAAAACACTAAATGTATTACCATCTTTATCTTTTACTGTTACTTTATTTTTCATCCTATTTTCATATATTTCTGGATGTTTATTATATTCATCTAATTTAATAGAAACCATTTCACCTGTAATTTTATTTTTACAAGGCATATATCCTTTTGTAACACCAATAATTTCACCTGTTTTTAATCGTGGATCACCTTTTTTTGCAGTAAATTTATTACCATTTTTGTCAATTGCTGTAAAAATATTTTTTCTTATTGCGTCAACTTCACCATTAATCCATTTAGAATCAAATTTTGATATACTAAATGTATTGCCATCTTTATCTTTTACAGGAATTAAATTTTTTGATACTGGAATATATTTTTTATAATCAGGATTATTAATATCTATTTGTAAATTATTCCCATTATTATCTTTAACAACAGTTTTACCTTTATTTATATATTGATATTCACCAGAAATATATTTTGGGTCATCAATAGGAACACATAAAATTTGATTTTGATTATCTTTAACAACAACTAATCCCTTCGCAACTGAAGTGTATATATGATTTAAATAATTAGGGTCATCAATTCTACATGCAAATGTATTACCATCTTTATCTTTAACTGCTGTTATAATACATAATTCTCCAGTTTTTAATCGAAGATCGTCTTTATGTACTATAATCGTATTATTATTTTTATCCTTACAAATACGATAATCCTTTTTATTTCCCCTACCACCTAATGTAATATTATAACAATTAGGATCATTTATTAATTTTTCAGTAATTATTTCTGATTCTCTTTGGTATTTATCAATTTCATTTTCAAAATATTCTAATATTTCTTTTTTGAAATTTTCTTTACCATATTTTTTAATGGCTTTTTTCAATAATAAACCAGAACCCATATATCCATCATTAATATCTTCGGTACTATGTACACCATAATAATAATGATTATTAATAAGATTAGTTATTTTATATAAATAATGAAACATATAATTATTTATATAAAAGAAATATGGATACAACGATATTATCCTATAAAAAATTGAGCCGGTCTCATAGAACCTAATCCAGGGGTTGCACCTTCTAATAAATCTCTTTCTAAATCTTCTTTTTCTTTCACCCCTTGTGACATTAAATCAGAATAATTTAGCGAACCGCCGCCGAACAATGATAGATTACCAAAACGACCTCTTATATGCGCTATTTCAATTTTAGTTAAAGCTAACGCATATCTTTGTACCCAAATTTCCTTGAGGATATCTTTTAACGGTTTTTCAACTAGACAATGTAAAACCGCCCAATATCTTGTGTTTTTTGGTTCCGGAAATAATGTTAATATTTGTGTTCTATTATTAAATGTATATGTTGGATCTACTGATAATAATTTTTGCCTAGTATCTAACCAATTTTTTAATACATACCAACTTATTAAATCGAATCCATAATTCCCCATCGCATATGAGAAATATGTTTGTTGAGCCAGAGTTTGTTCTATGGTAAAAAGTGTATTAATTCCAGTACTTTCTCCCATATTTAAATCTACAACAGCATTTACTTTACGATAATCCATTATATCATAATCAAACGAATTATTAAATTGTTCAATAGGTCCAATATTTCCACCCTTTAATGTGAAATCTTCTTTTTCAGAACGAACAAATCTAGCACTTAATTCAGGTGCGCCATGATTAGCATCCGTTAATATTTCATATAAAACATCATTTATAATTTGACCTTGATGTATGCCATCGTTATATTGTCCTGATAAAGCAGGTATTTGATGGATAACATCAGGGGTAACATAACTTATACAAACATAAACATATTCAGGCGTAGTTATATATGAATTAAACGAAGTATTTGTTAAATTTGTATTTCTACTATTTTTATCTGCTGATGCAGTAGGTAAATTTCTTTTATCACCCTTATTATTAATACCTATATATTCTTTACCTGATTGACCCGAAATAGATAAATCATAATATTGATTAGTTTCAGGATTAAACATACGGCTATTAGACGAAGTAGTAGATATTTCTTTGGTATTAATACCTATATATTCTTTACCATTTTTACCATGTATAGATAAATCATAATATTGATTAGTATCTTTATTATATAAATTAGAAGAATAATTTAAATTTATATTTTTATCCGATGAAGCAGTAATAGTATCTCTTACAGAAAATAAATGGTCTAATCGTATTCCTTTATGTCTTTCATATAAATCAGAACTAAAAATTAAATATTCATCCGTTTGACCGGCATATGTTGTAAAATAATCAGCTGCTATGCTTATATTTTCATAAATAGCATCTCTAGCAATTTCAACATTGATTGAAGGTACACCTAATTGCCATAATATACGTTTAGCTAATCTATTATATGAATTTATTTTTGAATTTAAATTTGTTGAACAAAAATATTCTGGTTTATGTATTTCACAGAAGTCTGACATATAATTATTTATTTTTGAGTATAAAAAATGGTTATTCTTCCGAATAACCATTTAATTTAATTAAAATTTTTGGATTTGGTAATTACATTGCTTCAATTTCTAAACCTATTTGAATATTATCAATATTTAAAAACAAAGATGAATATTTCTTATCATTAAAAACAACGGAAATTAATAAAAATTTAAAATCATTCATTGCATTAAACGTTTTAAATAATTCACTTAATCCATTATTTAAAACATTAAAACTTTTTTCGATTTCATCTAAAATAATATTTAATATATTAGATGTTGTTTCTCCATCAAATTTGTTTAAATTAACTAAATTATTAATAGTATCATTTAATTTCAAATCAAAAATTCTTGTAATTTTATCATCATTCCAATGATAAACTAATTTAATTTTTTCCGGTATAGTAATTTCTTGTTTGATCATAATTTATTTTTCTTTAAAATACATTCACCAGTTTGCAATCTTATATCATCAGGAAAAATAACAATTTTTTGATAATTATTATTTATAATATATCCATATTGTTGCTTCATTAACCCCTTACACTCAGGGTTATTTGAATAAAATTGTAAAATTTTTCCATCTTTATCCTTATATTTACATTTTCTCAAACTAGCATCAATATATTCACCTGAAATATATTTGGGATCTGTTTTAAATACAATTTTTATTTTATTTTCTGGTGTTCTAACTTTTATTTTATTTGATTTTTTCTTTATATCTTTATATAAAAATAATGTTTTATTTATTCTATCATCATTTTTATCTACATATATTTGATTTAAATTTAAATCAAAAACGCATATTTTATTTTTATTATCAGGTATTTGATTTTTAAATGGTGAATAATGAGTTTTTCCACATTTATTTGCTTCTACATATTCTAATTTCCCTGTTTTATTATTAACAAGATTACAAAACCCACTGGAATATGGTACATATTCCCCGGAAACATACTTAGGATCTGTTATATCTACAAATAATTTATTACCATTTACATCTTTAACGGTTATTTTACCTTTAGACACTGTTGTATATAAAGAAGAATCATATTCCGACTTTAATATTTGCTTATATACACCATTTTTATCTTTAACCGGAATTTTATTTTTAGCTATTGCGGATAATTCACCATTCAAATATCTTAAATCATTTTTAGAAACACAATATGTTTTACCATTTTTATCACAAACTGTTACTTTATTTAATAAATTTTTATTTTTACCACCATGTCCACCAATAGTTATATTATAACTATTTTTATCAAAAATAACAGAATCATTAATTAATTCTTTTTCTGCAATATTTAATTCATTTTCATTATGGAAATATTTTAAAACTTCAAATTTAAAATTTTCTTTCCCATATTTTTTATATGCATTTTTTAATATTGTTCCTGAACCAGAATAATTGTCATACAAATTATTAGTCGAATGTTTTCCATAATAATACTTATTATTAATAAGATTTGAAATTTTATATGTATAATAATATTTCAAATCTTTATTAATTAAAGAACAATTTTCATGTAAAACATATTCCATATTTAAAATACATTTTTTATCATCATTTCTGATATAATAGCATTTGTTACATTTGCTGATAGTCCATTTTTAATACCTTTAGTAATAATTGATATAGCATTATGAGAATGTAAAGATTCCATATGATTACATACTATTCTAAAATCAATTATTCTTTCATCTTTAATTAATTCTCCATATAATAATCTAGCAGCATCTTCAACAAATTTGACATTAGCTCCATTAAGCTCAGCAAAACCTTGTTCATCCTCTCTTTTAACTAGTACTTGAGTTTCAGTTTTTAGTGATTTTCTACAAAGTTCAATTAAATCTTCGATCCAAAGAAAATCATCAAATTGAACAGTTACTCTAGCAATACTTCTTTGAGAATGTGGAGTTGCTAAAACATTTCTGTTTTCTATTGCATGTAACGATAATTCAGTTGAACACGGACAAGTTGATGAATAAACAAAATCTAAATGAATATATTTTTTAAAATTACCTTCTTCATCTAATAATCCTTCTAATGTTATATTATAATATTGATACCCAATACCTTTACTTCTTAAACTTTTTAATAACATTGGATATGAAAAATTTAAAAATATTCTAGCATTAAAACTATCTAATTTTTGCTTATATGCTTTTAATACTTCACCCAATTGAGTTATTGAGAATACTTCATCTTTATATTCATAAAAACTTCTCATGATTCGGCTCATATTAATACCTTTTTTATCGGCATCTAATGAAACAGTACCAGTAACAGAAGTTTCCAATGTAATAAAATTATTATCTTTAGTTCTATATTTTAAAGGTAATTTAAAATTATGTATTCCTACATGCTCAATAGGAACATTTGCACCTTTGATTAAAGATGATGGGCCATTTTGTAAATCAGGAAGAGTTTTAATATATTCTTCATTAATAACTAAATTTTCATCATATTTTCTTTTTAGATTTAACATATATAATATATTAACATATTTTATTTAAAAAACAAATAAATATTTTAATAATTTATGGAAGAAAATTTACAATTAACAGACGATGACTATAAATTTATATTAATTATAATGACACAAGCAGCTAGACTGGGTTGCTTTAGAGAATTGGACAATCAAGAAGCAGTAAAATTATATAATAAAATTAGTAAAATTCTAGATCAAAATAATGATAAGGAATTAAAAAATTAATTACTTATTGATATATTTCTTATAATAATATCAGAATTACCTAATACGATACCAGCATAAACATTATTATCAGTTAATAATTTACGATTATCAACAGTAGATTTATATGATATTAAATTTTCATATTCGGATAAATTAAATTTATCATTTATTAAATCGCTTGATTTTCGTTTTAAATCAACATCAATTTTTGACCCTTCTTCGGATAATCTAATTCTTAATTGATTAAACGAAGACAATTCAGTACTTAAAGATTTTGTTATATTAGTACTTGTAAATAGATTATGATATTTTTCTTTTATTTGGCTAGATTCTTCTTGGCTAGATTCTTTATAGCCTCTTATTGTATAAACAGGATAATCATTTGATATTCCATGAATAATATCATCAGAATAAGTTAATTTTAAATTTGATATTTTATATGAATAATAATCAGGATATGGCGAAGATTTATCGTCATAAAAATATGTAAAAATATAACCAACATTATTAATAAAATATCCTAAATGAGGTTCCAATGCAATGTTAACATGTCTTTTTTGTTTTGATGGTAATGATAATTGAGTATATATATGAGCAACACCATCTGCTTTAGTAAAATTTTCGTTACCTAAATGAATCATTATACTATTAAGTGTTGAATTTATTGTTTTATTACTCAATCCTTCAGTATTAGTTGTATTTTCAATATCAAATGATACCGAAAATTGCCCTAATGTTTGTTGACTATCATATTTTATTGATGTGTTATATATTCCCGGTCTAGCTGAAAATTCTAATCCTGTTTTACTGCTAATTTCTATTGAATTTGTTGATATAGTATATTTATTACTATCTTTACCTTCGTAATGTAAAACTTTCCAATTAGTAAAATTACCAAATTCATTCGTGTAATCTTTATATTTATTATGTATAATATCGCTATTGTTAGAACCTTTAGTATCTAACATAATATCATACAATGTATGAGGTGAGGATGATAATTCATTTGAATATAAACCTAATGAATAATCATTATTAGCATATGAAGAAAATTCATTAGATGTTAAAGAACTAATTTCTGTACTGGAACCGATATATAAACCAATCCCGTCACCTTGTCCTTTGTTGTTTACTTTATAATTACTATATTCAAAAGTAATATAAACAGGTTTTTTCAATGAAAAAGATTGATTTAAAAATATATTTCGGCAACTCATAATATATTATTTTTATTTACATTTATTAAGCAATCAATAGATGATATAAAATCTTTACATATTAATATAGGTTCATCATTTTCAGAACGATCACCAATACTAAAAGAAACATCATTAAAACGATTATTTCCAATCATAATATCAAATTTAACAATTGGTCTTAATTCTTTATTTCCAGCACCAACATGGATAATGATATTTCCATATTTTTTCATTTTTAAAATTTTATTATTAGCAGTCTTGAATTTAACTGTATTTTCATCTTGTTCAATTATTAAACCAGTTAATACATTTAATCCTTCATTACCACTATCAATTTTTGCTGTTAAATTTTTTAATACCGGTTCATCTTTATTAGAAAAGAATAAGGTAACCTTTTCGGTTAACCCTATTTCCATTTGTTCGACAATATTTTTAACTTTTTTATTAAATTGGCTCATTAGTTAAGACGTATAATTTATAAATTTCATTAATTGCTTCTTTATTTAATCCATATTCTTTTAATTTTTTTTCAATATCTTTTCTTGTGTTTGAAATTTCAATTAATTTGTAAATTTCATTATCACAATCAATATCTAATTTATGTTTCAAATAAGTTTTGGTTGCAATTTTAAATTTTGTTATTGGATCTACAATAGATGTTTGATCAACACAATCATATGGTAAATTTTTAATTAATGGATTATCCAAATCACCCATCACCATAACATCTATAGTTTTATTATCAATATCTTCACTTAATATATATCCTTCATATCCATTCAAATAAGCAAATTTATCTAAATTTCGATTAATAGGGTCAACTTTCAATCGAACTTTTTTTAATAAATTATTTGATATATAAGCTTCCATCATAATTTGATATGTATATGGAAGTTTATTAAATGAATTTTTTTCTTTCATTATTTAATGATGTTATAATAATGATAAGATATTGTACAATCTATTTCAACAGGTTTTCCATCACCCGAATAATTATATTCAATACTATTAATTTTACGAACAGCTGCACCTACTAATTGATAATGTTTTACAACATTAAACTCTGGATCTAATTGAACTAAATCAATAACAGCACTAGCTTTAGCAATATGATAATTACCTGTTGAGGTTTGATCATCAAATACTTCACGAGAAGCAGCTTCTAATTTATCCCTTAAAATTGATTTTTCATCAGCAAAAAATTTAATATTATATGCTTCAGAACCATCATATTTTACAGTTCCAGAAATATTAAATTGTAACCCCATAAATGAAACTTGTTGATTAGTAATTGTTCTTCCTGGAAGTTGACCACCTTTTGCATATACTAGATCATTCTCATCAAAAGTTACTTTAGAGCCATCACCAAAAGAAATTGATAAAATACGAAAAAAGCAATCTCTTGAAAAATCTCTTTCTTGTGCTACTTCATAAAATTTTTGAATTGTACTTGTTACGTCTGCCATAAAAATATTTATGATTATACCATTAAAATATTAAAATCGTTGTACTTCATATAAAATTATTTAATCCATTCAAATACATAATTACCACAATCATATATTTTACAATAACCATTATCTATCATATTTTGTTCCTCTGTTTTATCAGGGTCAAAATGTTCTAAAAGTTTAGAAAGTTTATGTTTTTGACAACTAATACGAGAAAGAAATCTCAAACTTCCATTTTTTGTGGATAATCTAAAATAATTATAATTAGGTTTGGATATATTAATCATTTTAAATCCTAATTTTTCATAAAATCCACTATTATTATAAAATCTTATATCTGCATAAGTTTTTATATATTCAATATCAAAATTAGTTATAAAATATTTAAATAATCTAGAAGCAGCCCCAATTACTTTTGTATTTAATTTATTACAAAAGCGAATTAATTCAAATTGGGATACTTTAGAAATATGACGTTTACCAAAAGTCATTAATGACACCAATTCATTATTATAATATAATCCAACAGCATACTTCGAAATATCTTTACCTTGTAAGTGATTTTGATCTAAAAATTTATCTTTTGTTGTTTTGTCAACCATTTTAATCTCACATTTTCGTGCATATATACAATTTTGATATTTATTTAATTTACTTAAAATAATTGATTTAATTATTTCTTTTTTGGTTTGCCATTCATTATTCCAAATATGAATTATTTTAATGCCCTTTTCTTTAAAATGATTTGTTTTATCAATATGATAATTTTTATTTTTGTATGTAGAACTATGCCAATATTCGCCATTATATTCTATACCTAATTTATATTCCGGCAAATATATATCTATTTCATACAAAGTATCATTAGTTTTTTTAACGTTAAATCCTTGTTCAATTAACCAATTTTTTAATTCTAATTCTCCTGTAGATGCGAATGATAATATAGATCTTATTTCATAACCGTTTTCAAAAGTAGTAAATACCGCAATTTGGTTTTTATCTTTTACTTCAGGCTTACCATATAATAAAAAATACACTCGTTCAGTAAATTTATTATCAATATCATTCATATCGGGGGTATAATTAATAACAGATTTACATAAATTCACATCATATTTAAATAGTGATTGTTTCACATTTTGAAAACATGTTAATTGTTTAATAAATGCATCTAATTTTGATTTAGTTTCTTCCAAACTATACACAATCGCGTTATTATATTTAATTATTTTATTATTTTTAATTCGTTCATGCGGAGTCATTTTTTCACGACAGCAATAACCAATTGGATAGTATTCCCAATTATCTGGTAAATATTCCATATTATGTTCCAATAACCATACACATGCAGTCATTGGTTCTAAATTGTTATAAAATTGATAAATTTGTTTTGATAATTTTGGCTGAAAATGTAATTGATTTAATTTATCAGAAAAACGAGGACCTTTTATAAATTTTTGAAATTTATTTTTCAACTCTTTAAATGTTAATTTTTTAGCTTCTATTGATTTAAAATCAACAATAACGGGCAATTTATAATTTTTCTTCATTTTTTCAATCGCGTTTGTTCTAACTTCTGGTAATAATTGCCCTTTTATTGCGTATTTTCTATATTCAAACTTTAAATCCCAAAATTTTAATTTTTTATTTGATAAAGGACACAACGGAATTGATGTAATTTTATTCAAATAATTATATATTTTTTGAGGGTTATTTGTGATATTTTCATTAACAAAAAATTTATTGTTGTATTGTTCTATAACATCCCACAAATCAGGATATTGTCTTTTAAACATAGCAACGTAATGTTTTGGTTTTGTATTTTTTAAATTTAATATTTTATTTTTTATTGATGTATATATATCGTCTGCCATAATCTATAATTATTTAACAAATTAAATATATACATCAAATAAAAAACCTTCAAATGAAAATTTGAAGGTTTTTTATTTGAATTATTTCTAATATATTACGACTGTTCGGTAGTTGTTACACCATCAGTACGTGTAGCATAGAAATTAGCTCGAATATACTCTGCAGCCTTTGTAGGTGCAATATATATATCAACCATCATTTCATTATTATCAATTACTGAAGCAGTATTATTACTTTCATTACAAATTAGTCTATAATTATACATACCTTGTTGTTGTTGAACCTGTTTAAATATTGGATTTAAAGTATTAAATACTTGAGTCCTTGTAAAATATGTATTTGGTTCAAACACAAAATATTTTAATGTAGATTTTGTAATTTTTTCAAGATATAAGAATAATCTTCTAACATTTAATCTATCAAATGCACTTGGCTTTGTTTGTAAGGTCTTTTGACCCCAAACAACAATGCCATCATTCGGGAAATATGCTATTGGATTTAATGAAATTTTATATAATTGATCTCTTTGTTTTTGATTTGGATATATAGCAACTTCATCTAAAGTTGTTATAACACCTCTATTAAATCCAGCAGGTGCATACCATGGATAAGTTACATCAGAAGAATAAGCTATAATAGATGCCATTGTTGCTGAACACGGAATCCACACATAACTATCAGAAGCTTCATCATATACTTTACCCCAATTTGCATAAGCAGCGCCGTAAGATGTATTTTGTGCCATAAATTGATATCTCATTGGCCAATATACATGTTGTGAGAAATTATAAGATTCTCCTCGGCTATTTGTTGCATTTAATATTTTTGTATTTGCACCTTGTACGCAAGTAAATCTTAATGGGTCTAATAAAAAGATATTATCTTTGCGTGTTTTGGACGAAAATGTATTTAATTTATTAGCAATTGTATTATAAGCAGTTTGTATCTGATTAGCAGATCCGCTACCCAAATCTATTTGTCCAGTTTTATAAAAACCGCCATTATCATCACCTTCATTAACTAATGTGGTAACGTCTAATGCATCATCAAATATGTCTTCACCAGTACCAATTGTACCAATATCTTTTTTATTAATTTTAGTATATACCCAAATAGTACCCAAACCAGCTTCAACAACACCATCTAAATCAAATAATTCGGTATCTTCTAATTTAGAAAATATACGGTCTATTTTAGCTGGTAATTCACCTATTTCTTTAGTTGTAATGGTTGTAGGACTATATGAGCCAACAGGGAATAATGCTTTTGCTGAATTATCAAATTTAATAGCTTTAGTTGGATTACCATTAATATCTAACCAAGATTTTCCATTTTTATTGGTGATATTATCATTAACTAATATTTTTATATTAGTTGAATCATTATCAACTAAATTACCCATATATATGCGTTTAGCAGGACCACCGTTTTCTGATTGCAATTGTCTCCAATAATCAAATGAACCAAAATAAGCTTCTTGTAAACTGTAATCTAATTTAATAACATCAGTGCTGAAAACGGTTTTTCTTAATTTGAATAATCCCAATGCGGCTGAATCAACAAACTGAGGTCCAAATACATTAAATGTTGGGATATTTTCTAATACTTCTGAAACACTATTAATATTAGAATTTGAAGTTGCTGATAGTTCAAAATCTAATCTTGTTTCGGGAAGATTCAAATAAGTACTTGAATTAATAGCAGATAAAGAATAATTCTGATTTATACTTTTAACATCTAATATACTATCATATGCAGAGCCAGGTTCTAATTTTTCATTATCTGTTATACCAACATAATAACCTTCATATTGATCATTAATTGTTGTTTGAGAATTATTTAATATAATAATACCGTATTTACGTAAATCATCATCAGCATTATTTACATTATTATTCCATTGTAATGAATTTAAAGTATTTAAATATTGTGATTTTTCTAAATCAATATGTTTAGGTGCTCCAAATACAATATATGCCGCAGAACTAAGTGAATCTAAAGAATTTATATCTGCGGGTTCAAGATTACTTGTTTTAATCGCAGATTCAACTTCTACTAACGTTGAATTAATATTACAACTAATATCATCTAATGTTTCTTGTGTAAATGCACTAACTACTGGATACACTAATGCACCATATTTATTACCAAATCCATCACCTTTTTCTTTACCATAAGGTAATCGTGCACAATAAACATTAGTATTTGTTGAATATAATTGTTTAGCGCTGTGATAAAAATATCTTTCTGCTGGGTTTGTTGGTTGCCCGTAAACTTCTTTAAATTCTTCAAAATCAGTTAATTCCAAAATTTCATCAGTTGGACCCTTGTCTGCGAATCCCATTAAAAGAAAAGTTGTTTCTACTGGTGTTGCAGCATAGGTAGATTGATCAAATTCTTTAATTTCTACACCTGGAGATGCTATCGTTCTTGCCATATATGAATATTTATTATTTTTAATATCAATTTTCTAAATCATTGATATTTTTCAATTATAAATTGATTGAATTTAAAAGTTGCAGCATTATCAATTTCGTCACCTTTTGTATAATCAAAATTTATACCATTAAGTTTAACAGGATATGCATTAGTATATGTAAATTTTAAAAGTTTGTTATTATATTCATCAATAGCAATAATGGTTTGATCTGCTGTTAAATCTTTATATTTTTTTGATATATTATGTTTATTCAAATTTAATATATTATCAGAATCCATTATTCCTTTTTCATCATGATTGAATAAATTTATCCAATTATATATTGCCAAATAATTATTCCATTCATTATCAATTTTAAAATTTACAGTTAAATCACTATAAATTGAACGTGCCCTTTAATTTTATGTGAGAGGAAATAAATAGTATGAGAAAGATTAAAAAAATAATTGCAGTATTAAATATAATATTAATACTGTTTTCATGTGTACAAAGCTCATTAGGAGCAGTTTTGGGAGATGACGTTACTTTATATGACAAAGGAGAATGTGATTACACATTACAAGCAAATGATGGA
>ERZ779737.2148-NODE-2148-length-13539-cov-3.549540_pt1 | contig 13539 bp, 11 predicted proteins | sample MGYA00511889_ERZ779737 | MGnify/ENA primary metagenome ERZ779737 (study PRJEB29588, sample SAMEA2163575) | human gut metagenome | biome: human gut; feature: human-associated habitat; material: faeces | place: Denmark | collected 2008/2010 ...
TTCTGTTTTAACGTCATTATACTGAGCATTGCGGGCGGATCACAAAACAGCAAAAAAAGTAAAAATACAATTGACATCCGACTGTCTTGTGTGGTATAATAATACCGATAAGTTTCGCTCGGAAAGGTACGGTGACGGATATGGGCGCTTGCGGGCGACAGACATATATAGTTACCTCCTGCAAGGGCGGTGTCGGCAAGTCCACCGTTGCCGCAAATTTGGCGGCTGCGCTGGCGCTTGAAGGGCACAGGACGCTCCTGATAGACTGCGACTTTTCGAACAGATCGCTCGATCTCATACTCGGATGCGAGGACAGTGTTCTTTACGACATCTGCGATCTTGCGGCGGAGCGTGTGGCTCCCGACCGTGCAACGATCCGCACGGACCGCAGCGACGAGTTGTTTTTCATTTCCGCACCGCTCACCGGCGGCTGCGTCTTCACTGCAGAGCAGTTCTGCCGCGCGGTCGACCGTGCTGCCGATTCGGTCAATGCCGGTGTCGTTATAATCGACACTCCCGGTGCGGCGGAGGGGATACTTTCCGTTGTTGCAAAGGCTGCCGACGGTGCGATAATAGTCGCAACGCATCAGCCGACGTCTGTACGCGGTGCCGAAAAGATGGGTTACATACTTGACGGGCTCGGTGTGGACGGGCAGTATCTCGTCATAAATATGTTTGATGCCGATGCGGTGCTTGCGGGCGATCGTCCGGGCATCAACGAGCTTATCGACAAAACTCACATAAAACTTCTCGGTGTTATCCCCGCGTCCCCGCTGCTTGCGGCGGAGCAGGAAAAAGGTCGGCTGTGCGTTGACGGAAAGCCGACAAAGAAGGGTATAAAGGCTAAAAAGGGCTGCCGGGATGCCGCAGCCGCGTTCCGCGAGACGGCTGCGAGGCTATGCTCCGAGGAGCAGGTTCCGCTTATGTCCGGAATGCCCGAAAGAAAACGCAGAAAGCTGCTTTACACTTGAAAATAAATGACATTCGATGCGCCCGCGGCGCAAATAGTTGAGAAAGGTACGGTATCGGAATGGAAATAGCAATCATAGCCCACGACCTTAAAAAGGAGCTGATGACGCAGTTCTGTATTGCTTATTGCGGAATACTCAGCAAGCATAACCTTTGCGCCACGAGCATAACCGCAAAGTGTATCACCGATGCTACCGGACTCAATATAGAGCGCCTGCTTACAGGGCGTCAGGGAGGCGAGGAGCAGATAGCGCTCCGCATTGCATACAATGAGATCGACCTTCTGCTTGATTTCCGCGACACACGTCCACAGTCGGTGCTCAACGAGCGTGAGCAGGAGCTGCTCAGGATGTGCGATCTTTACAATATTCCCGTTGCCACGAACATTGCGACTGCCGAGGCGCTTATAATCGCTCTCGACAGAGGCGATCTTAACTGGCGTGAATATGTCAATCCGCATTCGAAGCTGAACAGCGGAAAATGATCCGCCGCCGTTGGCGGTAATTGCGTCGGGACAAGTTCCCGCAGATGAGCGTGTACAGAGAGGGGACACCGCTGAGAGTTCCTCACGCACACTGCGGAAATACCACCCGATCTGCCGGTATGAATATCTGCATTTGCAGCAAGAGTTAAAAGCTCGGGTGGAACCGTGCGGTAAATTGCCACACCCCGAACAGTCGTTATGACTGCCGGGGTGTGCTTTTTTATAAATTCAAGATCAAAAATAATTATTTCAAACAGTGCATCCATGCACTACGGAGGGAAAAATGAATATCAGATTCGGTGAAAACGTTTTCACATCCGACGCACCGATAAGCGTTTACGACGCTGCGCGCGCGGCGGGTATCATCACCCGCGAGCATATTGCCGCCAAGGTGAACGGCAAGCTCACGGAGCTGACGCACGTCATAGACGGCGATGCGGACGTTGAGCTGCTCACATTCGAGAGCGAGGACGGCAAACACGTTTACCGTCACACCGCGGCGCACATTCTTGCGCAGGCGGTAAAGAGACTTTACCCGGAGATCAAGCTGACGATAGGCCCCGCCATCGAAAACGGGTTTTATTATGACTTTGACAGCGACGTTAGCTTTACGCCCGACGTGCTTGAAAAGCTCGAAGCCGAAATGAAGAAGATCATAAAGGAAAATCTGAAGATAGAACGCTTTGAGCTGCCCCGCGAGGAAGCGGTGAAGTTTATGACCGAGCGCGGCGAGCCCTATAAGGTAGAGCTTATCAACGAGCTGCCCGACGACGCGGTGATCAGCTTCTACCGCCAGGGCGAATTTGTCGATCTCTGCGCCGGACCGCACCTTTTCTCGACCGGTACCGTCAAGGCTGTAAAGCTCACGCAGTGCACGGGCGCATACTGGAAGGGCGACCAGAAGAATAAGATGCTTCAGCGCGTTTACGGTATAGCATTCCCGAACAAGGAAGAGATGAAGAAGTATCTTGAATTCCTTGAGGAGGCGAAAAAGCGCGATCACCGCAAGCTTGGGCGTGAGCTCGATCTTTACGATATCCTTGACGAGGGTCCCGGTTTCCCCTTCTTCTATCCGAAGGGAATGATCCTGCGCAATCTGCTTGAGGATTACTGGCGCCAGATCCACCGCAAGGCGGGCTATGAGGAGATAAAGACTCCTATGATACTCAACCGCCAGCTTTGGGAGACCTCGGGGCACTGGGATCACTACCGTGAGAATATGTACACCACCCAGATCGACGGCGAGGACTATGCCATCAAGCCGATGAACTGCCCCGGCGGAATGCTTGTTTACAAGCGCAAGCTCTGGAGCTACAAGGAGCTGCCCTGCCGCTGCGGTGAGCTGGGACTTGTCCACCGTCACGAGCTTTCGGGCGCGCTCCACGGTCTTATGAGAGTGCGCTGCTTCACGCAGGATGATGCTCACATCTTCATGACGCCCGAGCAGATAAAGGATGAGATCATCGGCGTTTACAAGCTGATAGACCAGGTATACACCACCTTCGGTCTGCCTTATACCATCGAGCTTTCCACCCGTCCCGAAAACAGCATAGGCTCCGACGAGATGTGGGAGCTTGCCACGAACGGACTCAAGGGTGCGCTTGACGAGATAGGCAAGCCCTACGTTATCAACGAGGGCGACGGTGCGTTCTACGGCCCCAAGATCGACTTCCACGTCCGTGACTGCCTCGGCAGAACATGGCAGTGCGGCACGATCCAGCTCGATATGAACCTGCCCGAGAGATTTGACCTCACATACGTCGGTGCCGACAACGAGCGCCACCGTCCCGTTATGATCCACCGCGTGGTGTTCGGTTCCATCGAGCGCTTTATCGGTATCCTTACCGAGCACTTTGCAGGTGCGTTCCCGCTCTGGCTCTCGCCGGTCCAGGTCAAGATCCTGCCCATCGGTGCGGAGCATGAGGAATATGCGCGCCGCGTGTATGATGCGCTTGACAAAGCGGGTCTGCGTGCGGAGGTCGATGCGAGAAACGAAAAGATCGGCTACAAGATCCGTCAGGCACAGCTTGAAAAGGTGCCCTATATGCTTGTCGTCGGCGACAAGGAGCGTGAGGACGGAACGGTCGCCGTTCGTTCCCGCAAGGCGGGCGATCTCGGTGTTTCCGCGCTTTCCGACTTCATTGCAAAAGTCGTCGAAGAAAACGATACCAAGGCTCTTTGAGAGGGCAAGACAAAAAATCCCTGCCGCGCTGCTGCGCGACAGGGATTTTTCGTCGGATCAGTTTTTATTTTTTCTTTTCTTTGCCGAAGCGACGACGATAATGATGACCGTTACGGCGATGACGGCAATTACACAGAGCGTCGGGAGCGCCGAAACGAAGAACACCGCAAAGTCCTGCCAAAACTCCGCAAAGCTCCTCCAGCTTGACGTGAATGCCTTTGAGATGCGGGCGGCGAACGTCGGCGTTTCGGTCGGCGTAAATTCGATCACCTCGCGCATCGTGAGCGTGACGGTCGAATATGCCACGCGGTTGTCGTAGCTGCGCAGTCTTGCCTCAAGCGAGGCGATGTCCTGCTCTGTCTCGGACAGCCGTTTTTGCAGCGTCAGCCAAAAGTCATACTGCTTGGCATTGTCGAGGGATGCCATCATTTTCTGCAGGCTTTCACGTTCCGCCTTCAGTGTGGCAAGGCGTGCCTCGGCGTCGTAATATGTCTCGGTGACGTTTTCGACGTTTGACGCGGCAGAGGTCACATTCATTATGTCGCCGAGCCCCGTCACAAAATCGCCGAATTTATCGGCGGGGATGCGGACGGTCACGGTGAGCAGCCTTGAGCTTTTTGACGCGCCGTATGAGGAGCCGCTCGATTTTTGACTTTCAACATATCCGTCGAATCGGGATATACGCTCGTTGAGCGATGCGGAGGCAGCGTCGAAATCGCGCGTTTCGGCTTCGACGGTGCAGGTCCTTATCAGCTTCTGCGTTCCGTCGCCGTCGGGCGTGTCGAGCAACCCCGGCGCAGGCGATGCTTCTTCCGTGCCCGACGCTTTATCTCCGTAGTACCCGGATGAGGCGTTGTCGCGGTCAATACCGCTGTCGGATCCCTTCCCGCATGAGGTCATGAGGAGCATTGCGACCGCAAGCAGGGCTGTCAGAATGCAGATTAGCGTGCGTGAACGTTTTTTCATGGCGTGTGTCTCCTTTTGTTTTTATTAAAACCCCGGAAAAACGCGAGGCTGTTTATTCTCGTGATCTTCCGGGGTATTTTGGTCGATTGTATTGCCGGGTTATTTCAGCTTGGCAAGAGCCGCTTCGATGCCGGAAAGGGTCTCGCGGTATTTTTCAAGCTTGGCGCGTTCGCCCTCGACAACTGCTGCGGGAGCCTTTGACACGAATCCGGCGTTTGCAAGCTTGCCCGAGAGTCGTGCTATCTCGGAGGTCACGCGCTTTTGCTCGCCCTCAAGACGTGCGCGCTCCTTGGCTGTGTCTATAAGCTCGGAGAGCGGCAGGGATACCGTAGCGGAGTCGGTGATTATCTGTGCGGCATCGTCGGCGCCGATGACGCCCGTAAAGCTTTCGGCTACATCTACCTCGGATGCGGATGCCAGACGTTCAAAGAACGCGTAGGTCGCCTTGCCGAAGGAATCGGCATACTTTGTTTCGATATAAACCTTTGTCTTGCGCGAGGGGGCGACGTTCATCTCGGTGCGACGCGCGCGTATCGCCTTGATGACGGCGATGAGGCGCTCGGTCTTTTCGGCGTCGGCGGGGAAGCTGAGCGTGGGATCCGCATTGGGATATTCGGCGATCATGATGCTTTCGGCATCGCCGCTGTGCGGCATAGATGAATATATCTCCTCTGTGATAAAGGGCATGAAGGGGTGGAGGAGCTTGAGCGTTCCGATAAGAACATATGCGAGTACGCTCTGTGCCGTGCGGTTTTCTTCGGTATCCTTTGCGGCGAGACGAGCCTTTGTGAGCTCTATATACCAGTCACAGTATACATCCCATGTGAAATCGTAGATCGCCGAGAGCGCAACGCCGACCTCGAATTTTTCAAGCGAGGCGTTGACCGAGTCCGCAAGCTCGCCGAAGCGGGTGAGTATCCACTTGTCCTCGGGGGCAAGCTTTTCGGCGGCGGGCAGGGAGCAGTTGTCTATCGTGAGGTTCATGCGGACAAAGCGCGAGGCGTTCCATAGCTTGTTGGCAAAGTTGCGGGCAGCTTCGATCTTTTCATCCGAAAAACGCATATCGTTTCCGGGGCTGTTGCCGGTCACAAGTGCAAATCTCAGCGCGTCGGCGCCGTATTTGTCGATTATCTCAAGCGGGTCAATGCCGTTGCCGAGGGACTTGGACATTTTGCGTCCCTGTGCATCGCGCACAAGACCGTGAATGAAAACGTGCGAGAAGGGCTTTTCTCCCATGAACTCAAGCCCCATGAATATCATTTTGGATACCCAGAAGGTGATGATGTCGTAGCCGGTCACGAGCACGCTCGTGGGATAGTATTTTTTGAGTTCTTCTGTCTTTTCGGGCCAGCCGAGAGTGGTGAATGGCCAAAGGGCAGAGGAGAACCATGTGTCGAGCACGTCCTCATCCTGCGTCATGTTGTGCGAGCCGCACTTCGGGCAGACGTGAACATCCTCCTCCGAGACGGTCATCTCGCCGCAGTCGGCACAGTAGAAGGCGGGAATACGGTGTCCCCACCAGAGCTGACGCGATATGCACCAGTCGCGGATGTTCTCCATCCAGTTGAGGTATATCTTCGAGAAGCGGTCGGGAACATATGCGATGCTTCCGTCCTTGACGGCGTCGATCGCGGGACCGGCGAGCGGCTTCATCTTCACGAACCACTGGCGGGATGCCACGGGCTCAAGCACCGTGCCGCAGCGGTAGCAGTGCGCGACGTTGTGCGTGCATTTTTCCACTTTTTCAAGCAAGCCGAGCTCGTCAAGGTCGGCAACTATCCGACGGCGCGCCTCGTAGCGGTCAAGTCCTTGGTACTTCCCGCCGTTTTCGTTGATGTGAGCGGTGTTGTCGAGCACTATGATGTTTTCAAGATTGTGGCGGAGACCGGTCTCGTAGTCGTTGGGGTCGTGCGCGGGGGTGATCTTCACGCAGCCGGTGCCGAACTCGCGGTCAACGTTTTCGTCGGCGATGACCGGGATCTCACGTCCGACGAGCGGCAGGATGAGCGTTTTGCCGACAAGATCGGCGTATCTTTCGTCATCGGGAGCGACTGCCACGGCGGTGTCGCCGAGGATCGTCTCAGGGCGCGTCGTGGCAACGGTGACGAACCTGCCCTCTTCGCCCTTGATAGGGTATTTGATGTGCCAGAAGGCGCCTTCTATCTCCTTGTGCTCGACCTCCGCGTCGGAAATGACGGTGTTGCAGTGGGGGCAGACGTTCGTTATGCGCAGACCGCGGTAGATGAGCCCCTTATTGTAGAGAGAAACAAAGACCTTGCGCACGGCGTGCGAAAGACTGTCACTCATTGTGAACGCTTCGCGGCTCCAGTCGCAGGAGGAGCCGAGCTTTTTGAGCTGGCTTATAATGCGGTTGCCGTACTGCTCCTTCCATGCCCAGACGCGCTCAAGGAATTTTTCGCGCCCAAGATCATAGCGGGTGATGCCCTCGTTTTTGCGGAGGTATTCTTCCACTTTTATCTGTGTTGCAATGCCCGCGTGGTCTGTGCCGGGGACCCACAGGGTGTTGTATCCCTGCATGCGCTTTGCGCGGATAAGGATATCCTGAAGCGTTTCGTCAAGAGCGTGCCCCATGTGGAGCTGACCCGTGACGTTCGGGGGCGGGATGACGATGCAGAAGGGAGGACGATTGTCCTTGGGATCGGGGGTGAAGTAGCCCTTCTCCGACCACATGGCGTATATTCTGTCCTCAAAGTCCTGCGGATTATAGACTTTCGGAAGTTCGTGATTCTGTTCCATTTTATGATGTTCCTTTCGTGATTTCGTTTTTGAGGGTGAAAAACAAAAAAGCCCCGCATCCGTATCAGGACGCAGGACGCGCGGTACCACCCGATTTTGTGCCGCAGATATTCCGGTATTTCCGGTTTGCTTTTGCGGCGCACTCTCTTATCCGGTAACGGCGGACACCGCAGATGATTACGGCGCCCGGGGCGCTGTCACCATCCGCGCTCGCGGGCGACTTCCGCTGCCGTGTGCCGCAGACTTGCACCTTCCGTCTGCTCTCTTTGGGCGCGCACAGCGTACTCCTCCCGTTCAAAGCGTTTGTTTTTGATTTACAAGGTCATTATAACATAGGAATACGGATTTGTCAAGGATTTTCCTTCAACAAGATGCACCCTTCAGCATTCCGTTCCGGAAAACAAATCCCCCGGTAGGGACGTTGCCCTGCCGGGGGATGGAAGTCCGGAAGATCATTTATTCGGGACGTACACGCGGACGTGGCAAGCTGCCTGCGCGTATATATCCGAAATGTCGCTCTTGGGGTCGGACGACACGTTCCACGCGATATATCCGCAGCCGTCAAGGAATTTTTCAGACAGCACGAACATTCCCGACGACATCATGCCGGGGCGTGTGCCGGAATACTTTTGGTTTTCCGCGGGGAATATCTCGAGACGGTACTGCCAGCCGCTGTCGCAGAAGAAGAGAGCTCCCGCGGGGATATCTGCGGTGCTGTATTTGACTTTAGTGCATACGTTCTGTCTGTACGTTGACGCACCGGCCTTCGGCGTGGTGACCGATGTGCCCTTGGTGCAGAACCAGTAGCTGTTTTCGGTGTATTCCCATTCGAGAAGCTTATATCCGCTGAGGTCGGTACCCGCTGCCGCTGCTGTCTTTTTATCCTGTTCGTAAAAATCGGCGGGGCTGAGGCTCAGCGTGGGATCGTGTGCCGGGGTCCCGTCGCCGCGCTTGCCTTCGGTGATCCTTGACTTTGTGACCGCATACGGAGTTTTCATTGCGTCCGATACAGCTTCGCGTGCGACGGCAAGCATATTGTCGGATATCATTGAGGGCGAGGGGTTGTATGTAACGGCGTCGGGAGAAAGCCCCGTGATCGCGCTGAACCATGTGAGACCGGCAATGTACCTTCCTATGTAATAGTCAAGATGAAAGCCGTCGCGGGTCAGCGTGTCGCCGAGGAAGGAGGTGCGGGCGTTCTGGATAGACGTCATGCACGGAATGATCCCTACAAAACGTTTTTCGGGCTTTATGCATTTCTCCACGCAGTCGATTATCATATCATACATCTTTTTCTGACTCTTCTGATAGTTCGGGAAAGAGCTGTGTGTGCTGTCCTGCTGATATGCCCATGTCATGTTCCAAAGGAATTTTGCGTTGTCGGGCGCTGCCGCTTCTACAAGATCGACGAGCGAGGTGAGAGTTTTTCCGTATGATGCCTCAAGCCCGCAGGTCTTGGAGGTCTGCTGAAAGGTGATGTAATCCCATTTTTCTTCCTTTACGGCATCGGAAAAACGGTAGCTTTCGGTAAGCTCCCAGTTGCCGGATACGTTTTTGTAGTATTTATATACCGGCTTGTTGTTTGAAACAAAGTCAAGATGCTGCGCAAGACTGCAGCCGCCGTAATAAAGGTTGCCGAGAACGACCTCTTTGACGCCTCCGCTTTTCAGAATGTTGTAAAGATACTGCATACAGTCGGTCGAAAAGCTGTTGCCTATGGCAAGGATGCGCAGAGACGATGGCGCGGAGGCGGTGCCGGTGCTGTCAGAGGAGCCTTCGCCGGTCGCGGCGGAGGAAGTGCTTTCGGGAATTATGTCGGATGATGCCGCATCGGAGGTCCCGGGCTGCGGTGCGGGTGACGGTGTGCCGCATGAGGCGAACAGAAGTGTTGAAAGCAATACGGCTGCTGTGATTGAGAGTCTGTTTCTTTTCATTTTTTTCAGCGATACAGTCGGGCTGTATCATTCCTTTCATGTTGTTTTTTTGCCGTTCGGTTTCGGATAGTGTTCTGCTTTCATTATATCACATCCGCGGGAGATGAGTCAAGGTGATATCGACTGTGAGCACAGTCTTTTTGTCCCGGTGACGAAAAATAAAAAAATAATCCGGAAAATGCGGAAAAGGTATTGACAAGCGGGGCGTTCTTTGCTATAATATAGCACGTTGGGTCTGCTGCTATGGCTCAGTCGGTAGAGCACATCCTTGGTAAGGATGAGGTCGTCAGTTCGATTCTGACTAGCAGCTCCAAAAAGAAGCGATCGTATGATCGCTTCTTTTTTTGTTTTTTCAACGCCCGGTGCGAGACCGGATGCCCCGTAAAACGTTCGGAAATTTTATTTGTTTGTTAACCGCGGTTAAATTTTGGAGCAAAACGCAAAAAAACATTACATTGCGCTTAAAAACCGAAAGAAATACTGTTATAATTTATGTCTGCGATTGTCGTGTTGTATTGTCAGCGGCGCGGGCGATCGGCAAATATTCGAACGGCAGCCCGGTCGCGGACTGTCTGAAAGTACGGTGAACAGATATGAAAAAACAAAATCGGTTTCGTGCGGCGGCGCTCTTCTTTGCGCTTCTGCTGATATCGGCGGCTCTGCTGTGCTCATGCGGTAAGACCGGCGGAGATGTGCCCGGCACGTCCGACGTCGGTACATCCGAGGCGCCGGAGTCGGGAACTCTCGATGTTATAAAGGACGGTAAGATAGCGCTTGTACGTGTTGTCCGCTCTGCGGATATCTCCTCTTCGGATGCGCCGGAGATCGTTGCCGCAAAGCGGCTGCGTACCGCCGTGGGGAATTTCATGGAGGAGCTCGGCGTCAATCAGGGATACGACGGGACTCTGGCACTTGAGGAAGACATTCTTATGCCGGGACAGTCATATGATCATTCAACGTTTGAAATACTCATAGGCGCAACTGGATATGACGAAAGCAGCAGCGCTTTTGACGGACTTGGGTACGGTGATTATACCGTCAAGCTCGTCGGCAACAAGATAGTTATCGCCGCATACACGTCAACGGGCTATCTCAGCGCGGTCTCAAAGCTCACGACGCTTATGAGAAAGGGAATGAATACGGATACAAAGTCGATCTCACTTGAGAAGAGCGAGATAGACTTCAACGGCACAAGCGACGAAAAGCTTGCGGCAATACCTTTTTACTCCGGCGGAAAATTCGGCTCTTACTACAAGGCGGGCAATTCGGTCGATGAGATCATTATAAAAAAGACCAACACCGATGAATACGGTGCGTACCTTGAAGCACTCAAGTCTGCCGGATACACCTGTTATACTCAGAATGAGATAGCATCAAACAAGTTCGCCACGTATACGAACGACAGCTATACGCTTTCGGTTGGATTCTACAAATACGAATCGTCGGTGCGCATCGTTTTCGAGCCGGTCGCGGAGCCCGTTCCGCTCAGCGCAGGCGAATACACCAAAGTGACGACCTCGATGATAACGCAGTTCGGGCTTGCATACAGGCAGAATATCGATACGCTTGCGGAAAACGGAATGTCGTATCTGATACGCCTCACGGACGGAAGCTTTATAATCATCGACGGCGGCTTCAACAGAGCGGAGGATGCCGATCAGCTCATAAACGCGATGCGTGCTCAGTCTGCCGCATATGCCTCAAAGGATTCGGATATCAGGGTCGCTGCGTGGATAATTTCGCACGCACACGGCGATCACTCCGCCGTTGTCAAGCAGTACGGGCGCTTTAAGGTGCTGAAGGTCGAGCGTTTTATCGTCAACTTCATGTCCGACGAGGAAAGAAACAAGGCGATATCGCAGTACATAGCTGCGGGCAGCTCGAACTGGACGAACGGTGAAGGCGGAGGATATTCCGATGTTCTTACCGCCGCAAAAGCTCTCGGTGCAAAGGTCATGACGGCTCATGTAGGGCAGGTGTTCCACTTTGCCGATGCCGATCTCGAGGTGCTTTACACGCTTGAAAGCTACGCGCCGAAGGTGCCGAATGCTTTCAATGCGACGTCTCTTATGATAAAATTCACGTTTAAATCACCCGACGCCGCAGACGGGAAGGGCACGACATTCCTGTGCACGGGAGACGCAACGGGCGAGGTGTTCCGCATCGTGAACGAGATGTACGGCGATTATCTGAAGTCGGATATACTTCAGGTCGCACACCACGGTACAACACCGTTCGGATCGGAATCCAGCACATCATATGCTTACGAGAAGATCGCGCCCAAGACATTGCTTTGGCCTATCGGAAAACGTGCATATCAGCGCATTGCCGGCAGAGACTACAACAAGCCGCTGATGAAGGTCGATCGCAGCGAGGTGTTCGTTGCGGGGTGGAAAGGCTCGACCGTGTCGCTGCCGATACCCTATACCGTGGGTTCGGCTATCGTGAACGAAACATCCGAATAATAAATAAACGGCGGTGCCGGAAAAACGCTTTGTGTTTTTCCGGCACCGCCGTTTTGTTCTGCCGAGAGGCAGTTTTTTACGTTGTTGAACGAATCACCTCATGCCGCCGGAAAGGGTGTATTTGGCGACGGCAAGGCACTCGCGCAAAAGGCTCGGTATCACTGATATCGCACGCGTCGAATAGTGGACGTGCGCTATCTTTTCAAACCCCGCAGCGCGGGCGACTCTTTCCGCACGGAAAATGTGGTATTCGTTTGTTACAAATGCGGCTTTGAACCCATCGGGGAAAAGCTCGTCGAGCAGAGCCTTTGAATTGCGGAAGTTCTCTGTCGTGCTCGTCGATGTGTCCTCGCAGATCACCTTATCCTCGGGGATGCCTTTTTCGAGAAGGTATTTCTTCATTGCCGACGCTTCGCTGATGTCCTCCTGCGGACCTTGGCCGCCGCTTACGACGATCACCGCCCGGGGGTTCTCTTTGCTGTACTCTAAGGCGGTATCGAGCCTTCCGCGCAGCGCGCCGCTCAGCTTTTTGCCGTGAACTCCCGCACCGAGCACTATCAGTGCATCCTCATTGCCGCTTGCGGTGTCGGTGACGCCGTATATCAGCAGAAATGATGAAAATGCAATAACTGCGGCAAGTCCCGTGTAAAAAACAGCCTTTATCCAGCGTGGGAACAGCGAGACCTTTCCGAAAAGCAGGCCTATCAGCATGAGCACCGATCCCACCATCAGCGTGACGACCGTGCCGGCGTTCATGTTTGATGTGAACGCGACGGCAATGCCGTTAAGTGTTATCAGCGCACCTGCGATGATATAAACGTAACGCAGTATTTTATTTTTCATCTGGAATTCCTCCGGAGATCATCATGAATATATCTGTCTCTGCAAATCGCGGCGCCGGTCTTATGCAGCAGAGGCGCCGGATGCGCAATGGCGTATCCGATATCGGGCGCTGTGTCGGCGAGCGAATACATATCGCTTATCCCGTGACGCAGCATGATCTCGGCTCCGTCGCCGAGCTGCCCGGCAACTGCAACGACCGGTACTCCGCGTGCCGCAGCGCGCGCTGCGACGCCGTTTATCGCCTTGCCGCAGGCGCTTTGCGAGTCTATCCTGCCCTCGCCTGTGATGACGAGGTCGGCGTCTGTCAACGCTCTGTCGAATCCCGCAGCGTCAAGCACCGCGTCGATGCCGGGTATGATGCGTGCGCCGAGAATGGCGACGAGCGGGGCGGGGATGCCGCCGCCGGCACCGATGCCCGGCACGCGGCTGACGTCGCGTGAGATGGCGGCAAGCTTTGCGGCATAATTTTTCATTCCGTTTTCAAGCCTGTCGATAATTGCGCCGTCCGCGCCCTTTTGCGGACCGTACACGAACGTCGCGCCGTTATTTCCCGTGAGCGGGTTCGTCACGTCACAGGCAACAGTGAATCCGGTGCAAAAAAGACGTCGGTCAAGCGCGGATATGTCGATGGCGGTTATATCCGCAAGGTCGCGGGCGCGTATGCCGTTTATCCTGCCGCGGCGACCGTAAAACACCGCGCCGAGCGCTTCGAGCATTCCCGCGCCACCGTCGTTGCTTCCCGTGCCGCCGACCGTGAGCATGATCTTTTCAAAGCCGCGCTCGAGAGCTGCGGTTATAAGGCTTCCGACTCCGCGAGAGGTCGACAGCTCGGGATCCCTCTCCGCGGGCGGGACGGATCCGAGCCCGACCGCGCGTGCCGATTCCCTTATTGGTTGAGGAACTTGATAAAGTGGTAAGATTCCACGATCTGGAAATACT
>ERZ779737.2149-NODE-2149-length-13538-cov-1.841282_pt1 | contig 13538 bp, 13 predicted proteins | sample MGYA00511889_ERZ779737 | MGnify/ENA primary metagenome ERZ779737 (study PRJEB29588, sample SAMEA2163575) | human gut metagenome | biome: human gut; feature: human-associated habitat; material: faeces | place: Denmark | collected 2008/2010 ...
AAGCAGACGCTTCTTCCAATCCTTCTGGTCGATCTTGAACCAGTCGGCCAGCGTCAGACGGGCGCTGCGGTAAGCGGTATCACCGGAGGTGATGGGACAGGCGATAACGCCCAGCATAGCCAGGACGCCGCCGATCTTGCCCATGGTGGTGGTGCAGATCTCGTAAACAACAGCGTTCACACCGGCACCGGCTTCCAGCAGAGCCTGGGTGTTCTCGTAGAAGGAAACACCGGCAGCCGCCCAGACCATGGCGATGATGCCCTCGGCGACCATTGCGCCGTAGAACACCTTGTGACCCTGCTTCTCAGAGGTGCAGCAGCGGGCCATCATGGGAGACTGCGTGGCATGGAAGCCGGAGATGGCGCCGCAGGCCACGGTGACGAACATGAACGGCCAGATGTGGATGTTCTGAGGATGCTGGTTATAGAAGTTGTTCCACAGCTCGGGCATCTGATACTCATGGGCGAACAGCAGAACACCCGCAACACCGACGGCCATGATGATCAGGCAGATACCGAAGATGGGGTAAATCTTGCCGATGACCTTGTCGATGGGAACGAAGGTAGCGATGAAGTAGTAGATGATGATGACCCACAGCCAGAAGGTAGCGTCCAGCTTCTCGGGGGTCAGCAGAGCCAGCAGACCTGCGGGACCCTTGGAGAACACGACGCCGACCATGACCAGCAGGATGACGGAGAACACGCGCATGACCTGCAGCATGACCTTGCCCAGATAAGTACCGGTAATCTCGGAAATGCTGGCGCCCCTGTGCCGCATGGACAGCATACCGCACATATAGTCGTGGACGCCGCCGGCGAAGATGGTACCGAAGACGATCCACAGATAGACGACAGGTCCAAACAGAGCACCGTTCAGAGCGCCGAAGATGGGGCCGAGACCGGCGATGTTCAGCAGCTGAACCAGGAAGATCTTCCAACCCTTCATCGGGACGAAGTCAACGCCGTCGTTGAGCGCGATGGCAGGCGTCTCCCGGTCGTCAGAGCCAAAGATCTTGTCTACGCGCTTGCCGTAGAAGATGTAGCCGACGACCAGAGCTGCAATGCAGAGAATGAAAGTAAGCATAGGTTTCCTCCTTAGTTAAGTTACCCTGCGGTGGCGTATCACCGCCTGGCGAGTATCATTATATGTCTAAACCGTGAACAAATCAACCCTTAGTGTAGCGAAAAAAGATTTTCGTAGCATTAACCAAATTTATGGCGGTTTTTTCCTTCCGAGGAGTGGCGTGACCCTGATTTTTTCGTCAGATTGCATAAAACAGCACACAGAAGAACTGGAGCAGCGCCCCCAAATCAACGAAAATGTGAAATACGGAGTGCATCCACTTCCTGCGCTTGCCCAATCCGTACAGAACGGAGCCGACCGTGTAGGCAATGCCGCCCAGCAGCAGAAGCAGAAAGCCCGGGAAGGTCAGCGCCTGCATTGCCTGCTTTGCAAAGAAAATGATCGCCCAGCCCATGCCGATATAGCAGATCATGGAAAAGACCCGGTATTTCTTTAGGTCAATGGCCGTCAGGGTCGTGGCCAGCGCTACCATGCCCCACTCAAAGCCGAACAGCACCCAGGCAAGGACAGGGTTCTCCGGACGGATGGCGGACAGCAAAATCACGGTGTAGGTTCCCGCGATGAGGAAATAAATGGTGCAGTGGTCAAGTACCTGCATCACCTTTTTGCCAAGCGTTGGCTTCAGACCGTGGTAGACGCTGGAAATGGTGAACATGGTGACCATGGCGCTGCCGTAAATAGCGGAGGTGACGACGCCCCAGGGATTGGCGTGGAGAGCGGCAAAAATGACGCACAGTGTCAGCGCCACGACGCCTACAGCGCCGCCGACGATGTGGGTGACCATGTTCATGATCTCTTCGCCCCGGCTGTAATCCGGGAGCTGGCGGTCGGACAATTTCGTTCGTTTCATTTTGGTTTCCTTCCTTTGTGAAGATGGAGGGAGTATAGCACATTTTTCACAAAAAAGAAACCGCCATTTTGTTGAGTTCTCTCCCCGGCGGAGAAATTCGGTTTCTACCGGGGTGAGAAGTGGATACGGGGTTGACAAATGTCCTTCCATACAATACAATTCTCCTAGTCACGGCGTAAAGTACGCCGTTTTTTGCATAGAATAGAGAGGGTTCGAGCTATGAAAAAGATACCTTTTTTGACTCTGGAAAAAGCGAAGGAGATCCGCGAGCAGATCCCTACCCCGTTTCATGTTTACGATGAGGCCGGCATCCGCGCCAACGCCCGGGCGCTGAAGGCGGCGTTCTCATGGAATCCCGGATTCCGGGAGTATTTTGCCGTCAAGGCCACCCCCAACCCCTTCCTGCTGAAAATCCTCCATGAGGGGGGCTGCGGCTGCGACTGCGCCACCTATACCGAGCTGCTGCTGTCCGAGGCCGTCGGCATCACGGGACATGACGTGATCTTTTCCTCCAACGATACGCCGGCGCTGGATATGCGCAAGGCGCGGGAGATGGGCGTATACATCAATCTGGACGACGCCACCTATGTGGATTTTCTGGCATCCATGGGGCCGGTCCCCGAGACGGTGTGTCTGCGGTATAACCCGGGCGGTTCCTTCTCTCTTGGCAACACCATCATGGACATGCCCCGGGACGCCAAATACGGCATGACCGAAGACCAGATGGCAGGGGCCATCACCCGGCTGATGAAGCTGGGCACGAAGCACTTCGGCGTTCATGCCTTCCTTGCCTCCAATACCACCACCAATGAATATTATCCCGCTCTGGCCGGGCAGCTGTTCCGTCTGGCGGTGCGGCTGCGCAACGCCACCGGCGCGCATATTTCCTTCATCGACCTGTCCGGCGGCATCGGCGTGGACTACCGCCCCGAGCAGCCCAGATGCGACATCGGCGTCATCGGTGAGGGCGTGCGGGTGAAATATGAGGAGATCCTGACCCCCAACGACATGGGTGACGTCGCCATTTTCACCGAGCTTGGCCGGTTCATGCTGGCGCCCTACGGCCACCTGATCTCCACCGTCATTCATGAAAAGCACATCTACCGGGAATACGTGGGTCTGGACGCCTGCGCCGCCAACCTGATGCGCCCGGCCATGTACGGCGCTTACCACCACATCACCGTGCTGGGCAAGGAGGACGCCATTCTCGATCACGTCTATGACGTCACCGGCGGCCTGTGCGAAAACAACGACAAATTCGCCATCGAGCGGAGTCTGCCGGAAATCCAGATCGGCGACATTGTAGCCATTCACGACACCGGTGCTCACGGCTTCTCCATGGGCTACAATTATAACGGCAAGCTCCGTTCCGCGGAGGTTCTGCTGAAAGAGGATGGCAGCTTCCAGCTCATCCGCCGCGCCGAGACGCCGGAGGACTATTTCGCGACCTTCGATTTTTCTGATTTTCACTTTGGAAAATAGAACCGTCATTCCGCACAAAAACAATCGTGATTTTTTGGATGGCTGATTGCAAATTAACAAGAAAATTTCATACTTTTCCGTTTCGTTTATGCTATAATGTATAAGGCGGCAGTAAGGCATCCTCCCAATCAGCCGCGCCGAAAAGGAGAACCCCATGAATAATATTCTGTTTTTTCTGACACCAAAAGCGATGTGTGCATATTTGTACGATGATTATACCATCCGGCAGGCACTGGAAAAGATGGAATCCGCAGGCTACGCCGCGATTCCCATTCTCAACCACCGTGGCGAATACCGGGGAACATTGACAGAGGGCGACCTTCTGTGGGCCATGAAGAACATGTGCTACATGGATATGCGTCAGGCCGAAGCCCGCCGGGTCATGGAGATCGCCCGCCGGAAGGATAACGTCCCCGTCCGGGTCACCACCTCCATGCACGAGCTGGTGGAGCGGGCGTCCAATCAGAACTTTGTTCCTGTAGTAGACGACAAGGACGCGTTCATCGGCCTCATCACCCGAAAGGCCATCATCCGCTACTGCCGGGAAAAGCTGTTCCCCGAGGACTGATCGTTTACCGTCAGAATCAACTACATAGCGGCAAATCCATAATGAAAAAGCGCTGTCACTTGGAACCGATGGTTCTGAATGACAGCGCTTTTGTTATTTTCCCGTATACGCCATAGGCTGATTCAGATACTGCTCCCATAGAAAGTTTTCCGGGGATTTTTTCAGGCCGAAAGCCTCCCGTATCCCCTGACACAGCATTTTCAGCTTATATTGCAGGGGCGAGGCCGCAAATAGTGAGTCGTTCCCCGCCGTCATGGCATACTCAAAGATCCGCGCCCGGTCTTCCTTGGGATAGCTCATGGAGTAGGTGTCCACAAAGCTGCGGGTGTCCGGCTGCAAAAATTCGCTGCCGTCCCGCTGAGCGTTGGCAAGGTAATCGTAGTCGTACTCAAATCCTACGGGATTCAGCTTTGCCCACTGGTCGAGGGCGATGCTGTTGCCTAAGATGTGGGTCTCCATCACATGGTAAAGCTCGTGGTACAGCGCTTTTTCCGAGGTATCCCCCGCCGCCAGCACGATGTAGGCGTCCGTCCCGTTCATAAACTGGATGCCGTTCGCCCTGCTCACACTGCCGGATTCGGCGCTGCCGATGATCTCCCGCACCAGACAGATCTTCAGAGAGGAAAAATGGGAAATTGCAGCTTCCAGCATCCCCTCCGGGAAATTGGCAAGGCGCTCGTTCAGCCAGTCCAGCTCCCGTTTGAAAACCGGCACCAGATATTCCGTTTCAAAATTGTAGTCCCATGGCTGCACCAGATTGGCGTCCTCCCACAATAGCACCTCAACGCCGTAGGTATCGCCGATGGTTCTCGCGTAATACTCGCACCACACCAGCCCGTGATAGTCCGGCTCCTGGTCGGAATAATAGGGGCCGGTGTAGACCTCCGTGTCGGAAACGGCGAATTCCAGCGCGGCTGTGTCCCAGCGGTAAATGACCGGCCGACCGTCGTTGTTGTAAAGCAGGAAATAGACCCAGCCGTCGGCGGACTCCTCCACCGTCAGGGGCAGGCCAAAGAACGGAAGGGTCACGGAACTGCGGCGGCGTCCGGTTTCCAGATCGTAATAGTCCAGCTTGATCTCCGTATCCGACGCAACGCTGGCCGTCACCGCGTCGGCGAAGGTCTCCAGAAGAAAGTCCTCCCCGCTCAGCTCCGCCGGGGTCAGCGCCAGAGGGGCTTCCTCCCCCGCCTGCCCGAACAGCAGCGCCCGGGTGCAGCCTGTGGGGAAGGAGATAAAATAGCTGTCGCCCCGGGAGCGCATCGTCAGCTCCTGCGCCCCTTCATATAATATCCGCCCGCTTTCCGTGGAAAGCAGCAGCGTGCTGGCATTGCCCTCGTTGTCCGCCACGCGGCATTGCAGGACGGTGTCGTTCAGGTGCAGCCCCGTCACGCTCTGTTGGGCGAACCCGGCTTCCTTGATGACCCGGCGGATGCCCGTTTCCAGATTCCATGCGCGGACGCCCGCTTTTGTGCAGTAGTACAAGGTCTCCCGGTCGCGGGACAGCAGGGGCGTTCCCTCCAAGTCCTCCGGCACGGGAATGTGGGTGATCTCCCGCAGAGAAGCATCCAGCACCACCGTCTGCCGGTTCACCGGGTCAAAATAGCTCAGGCCGCTTTCCGTGACCTGTAGGGACGGGTTATCCGGAGTAAGGCCAAAATCCAGCCGGGCGGTGGCCGCTATGTACAGTTCCTCCCCGGAAAGCCGGGTGATGCGGGTGCTGACCTCGGTGTCGGAGAACACCAGCAGGTCACTGCCCATGGCCTTCATTCCGGCCACATTGGCAGCGCTCAGGGGATACGCCCGCAGGGCGTCGCCGTAACGCACTTCCACCGGGTCATCCGGGTCGTGCAGCCCGGCAGGCGGCGCCGCTTCCACGGGAACGGCCTCCGTCTGGGTGGGGAACGTCGTTTCCTCCCCCTTCCCGGAACAGCCCGCCAGCAGCAGGCACAGCAGGATCAGCGCGGGATACCATCGTTTCATCTATTGTCTCCTTGCAAGGGTGTAGTCGTCGCCCTGCCGGTAAAAGGGGCAGTGCCGGGAGGGGGAATTGGCGATGCGGTAAACCTCGTCCTCGTCCAAATCCATCATGCAGTAGTATTCGTCGTACTCCTCATCATAATCATAATACCAGCAGGTCTCGCATTCTGTCGAATCCACGGTCATTCCTCCAAAATCCGAAAAGAAAATTCTCCGTTTTCATAAATCAGACAGCTGTGGCTCCCGTCCTTGGGGATGGAGACACTGCCGGGGTTCAGGCATCGGACGCCGGAGCGCACTTCGTCCATCTTCACATGGGTGTGTCCGAACAGGAACACACTCCCCTCCGGCAGGGGCGGAAGATCATCCGGGTTGTGGTGATGTCCATGGGTCAGATAGAAGGTTTTCCCGTCCAGAAGCAGCTGGGAAAACTCTGCCATACAGGGAAATGGCAGAACCATCTGGTCAACCTCCGCCTCACAGTTGCCCCGAACCGCGATGATGTTTTCCCGGTACTGGCTCAGCATGGGGATCACCTGCTTCGGCGCGTAGTCCCGGGGCAGGTCGTTCCGGGGGCCGTGGTACAGCAAGTCTCCCAGCAGGATCAGCCTGTCCGGACGTTCCATCTCGATCAGGTTGCACAGGCAGCGGCACCAGAAGGCGCTGCCGTGAATGTCGGACGCAATCAGCAATTTCATAAGAAATCCTCCATATTCCAAATGCTGCACAAGGGTCGGTGAAGCCACCGACCCTTAATTTTTCTATAACTGTCCCAGATACGCTTTCACATCGAAAGGCCTAAGCTTCTCATCCTTCCGCAGATACAGCGGATGATGGGGGTGTCCCTTCCGGGAAATGGCCCCGGCGCAGCACCATTCCGCCCCATACTCCTCCCCTGCCAGCAGCATATCCCGCAGACAGTCGGGCAGGTACTTCCGCTTTTCAATGATCGCGCCCCATGCCGCCCACACCACCGGATGCTCTGAAAGAGACAGCACATACCGGAACGCTTTCAGGTTTTCCGCGTGGAGCAGCGGGTTGCAGACCTTTTCCATATCGTCGGGAGAGGTCGCCCGCTGGGCGTAGACGTTGAACATGATGAAGCTGTCAAACCCGTTCCCCAGGGCAATGCGCTCCACGGATTTGAGTGTATTGTCCAGCGCGTCGGGTCTGGCCGTGGAGGGATTGATGCCAATGCAGATCAGCGGCTTTTTCCCCCGCGTTCCCAATATGTAACGGTATTCCGAGTAAAAATTGGGAGCGTAGATCCACTTTTTGATATCGTATTCGTCGCTGGGGGTGTCGGCGGCTTCCAGCGCCTGCCGGAAGGTGACCAACTCCAGCTCCTGTGTCGTTCCGCTGGGAATGTGCGCCATCAGCTTTCCTCCACCGGTGGGAACCACAGGCTCTTGCTGGGGTCGTGGAAGTCGCAGCTCTCAGGGTCGCGCCCCGTCTGGAGGCACCAGCCGGCAAAGGCGGTGTCCAGAAAGGGATACACGCCGTCCATGGTGGATTGCAGACTGACAGTGGAGCCGTCCTTCAGGTACAGCTCCGCCACGATGCTGCCGCCCTGCACCACGTACAGCTTCTGCCCTACGATCTCCTCATAGCGGTGCACGGCGTCCTTCTTCCCGAACCGGGACATTAGGAAGCTTTCCCCGTCGTAAAAAATGCCGAAGCTCAGGTAGTACACCGCCAAAAAAACGCCCATGGCAAACACGATCAGGCCGCCCACGATCAGCACCGGCCCGTCGCCGATGCCAATGCAGAACGCCATGACGCCCAGCACCGTCAGCACCACGCCGAACACGCCGAAGCGCTTGTTCGCCCGGACGGCCATGCCGGAACGGTGCTGCGCCTTGCCCCGGAACGCCTTGGAAAAGCCCTTATCCACCAGATAGCACACACCGAACACGGCGGCTGCGATCAGCAAAACAATGACAAACTGCATATCTTTCTCTCCTTGTATATATGCGCCTACGCCCAGAGCACCGTGTCCACGGGGATGTCATGTTCCTCGGTGTCCAGATGGGCCAGCATCTGAAAATCGTAGCACAGCGCCAGCGTGGGATGGTTCGGCTCCCGGGACAGGAACTTGTCGTAAAAACCGCCGCCGTAGCCGATGCGGTGTCCCTGGGGGTCGAAGGCCAGCCCGGGCATCAGCACCAGCGCCGTCTCGTCGTCCGCCTCGGGTCCGTCTGCAATCGGCTCGGGGATGTTATACGCCCCGGGCGCGACGGCATTTAAGTCGTCCAGCCACAGAAATTTCATCGTATCGCCATACACCTTCGGCACGGCGACGCGCTTGCCGTCTAGCTGTGCCTGCCGGAGCATCGGCACGGTGCGCACCTCCTGATTGTATGGCAGATACCCGTAGATGCTTTTCGCCTGCTGATAGAGCGGGTGCGCGCGGAACAGCGCTGCAAGCTTTTCGCTGCAGGCGTCGATCTGCGCATTTGTCATGGCGCGCTTTTTGGCGCGGATGACGGTGCGAAGCTCCTTTTTATCCATGGTTTTCCTCCTGTCTAGCTCTGTTTTTCTCTATTTTAGTACAACCGCTGCCGTTCGTCAATGCGGGAAACGGTTATAATATACACCGGGAGAAAGGCTTGTGCCGGAAAGGGCGGCAAGCTCGGAAACGGTGCAGAACTCAAAGCCCCGCGCGCACATCGTGTCGATGAAGGTCATCGCGCACGAAACGGAATGCGCCGTCAGGTCGTGCATCAGGACGATATCGCCCGCCTGCGTGTGGGAAAGCAGGTACGGCAGCACCTGTGCGGCTTGGTTTTTATCCCAGTCGTGCGGGTCCACGGACCAGAAAATGACGGACAGCCCCAGCTCCTTCGACGCCTCCAGAAGATCGGCAGAGTAAAGCCCTCCCGGTGGGCGAAACAGCCTTGCCGTCACGCCGGTCGCCTCGGTGAGCTTTCCCATGCACTCGGTCAGATCTTCCAGCGCCTCCTGCTTTGTCATGTGCTGCATATAATCGTGCCGGTCGGAGTGAAGCCCCAGCTCGTGCCCGTCCTCTGCCATGCGCTGCGCAAGCTCGGGGTACTGCGCAATGCGGTAGCCGCAGAGAAAAAACGTCGCGTGGACGTTCCGCTGCGCAAGCCCGTCCAGGAGCTGCTGCGTGATTTCGCCCGAGGGTCCGTCGTCGAAGGTCAGGGCGATATAGCCCTTTGTTTCGCGCGTGTTTCCCGCCTGCGCGGCACTCGCGCAGGAAAAGAAAAGCGCCAGTGCCAGTACCAGCGCCGCGATTCGTTTCACAGCCATCGCTCCTCTGCGTAGAAATCCGTAGTAGTATGCGCAAAACGGGCGCGGATATTTGACGGCGGGGCGAAAATGGAGTATGATGTAGTTGTAAAACTTTGCCCGCAAAGCTGTGGGCGTATGTGAGGAATCTATGCTGGAAAAATTACGACTGGTTGAAGAACGATATCTCGAGATGGCAGAGCGCGCCGGGCAGCCGGACTTTTACGCAGACCCCAAGGCAGCGTCAAAGCTCCTGCGCGAACAGAAGCGCCTCGAGCCGATTGTCACTGCCTATCGCAGCTACCGCAAAACAGAGCAGGAAGCGCAGGACCTGCGCGGCATGCTGGATGCGGGCGGTCTGGACGCGGAGCTGAAGGAGCTTTGTCAGGAGGAATACACCGCCTGCAAGAAAAAGCTGGAAACGCTCGAGCAGGAGCTCAAAATTCTGCTGTTGCCGCGCGACCCGAACGACGACAAGAGCGTCATTGTGGAAATCCGCGGCGGCGTCGGCGGCGAGGAGAGCGCGCTGTTTGCCCACAGCCTGTACCGGATGTATACCATGTACGCGCAGTCGAAGGGCTGGAAGGTGACGTTACTCAACTACAACGAAACGGAGCTCGGCGGCGTGAAGGAAGCGGATTTTGAAATTGACGGCGACGGGGCATACTCGCGGCTCAAATTCGAGTCCGGTGTGCACCGCGTGCAGCGCGTGCCGGAAACCGAGTCCGGCGGCAGAGTCCACACCTCGACCGCGACCGTCGCGGTGCTTCCCGAGATGGAAGAGGCGGAGGTCGATATCCGCCCCGAGGACATCGAAATGCAGGTTTTCCGGTCCTCCGGCGCCGGCGGGCAGCACATCAACAAAACGTCCTCCGCGGTCCGGCTGATTCACAAGCCGTCGGGGATTGTTGTTTCCTGCCAGGAGGAGCGCTCACAGGTCCAGAACCGCGAAAAGTGCATGCAGATGCTCGCCTCCAAATTATACGAAATTGAGCAGGAGCGCATCAACTCCGCCGTCACCAGCGAGCGCCGCAGCCAGGTCGGTACCGGCATGCGCAACGAACGCATCCGCACCTACAATTTCCCGCAGGGCAGAGTCACCGACCACCGCATCGGGCTGACGCTCTATAAGATCGACGCGATCATGGACGGCAATCTCGACGAGCTGATTGACGCGCTCGTCACCGCCGATCAGGCGGAAAAGCTCCAGTCGAGCCAGAGTGACACATAATTTTCCAAAAAGAAGGAATTTCATGAATACGATTTACTTTGATGCGCTGACGCCGGAAGCCGTCCGGCAGGCGGCGGAGATTATCACGCGCGGCGGTCTTCTCGGCATTCCGACCGAGACGGTCTACGGGCTGGGCGCAAACGCACTGAACGAAGAGGCAGTGCTTCATATCTTCGAGGCGAAGGGGCGCCCGCAGGATAACCCCCTGATCATCCACATTCCGGACGCTTCCTGGCTGGCGCGCTACTGCGAAGATGTGCCGGACGCGGCGTACCGGCTGGCAGAGCGCTTCTGGCCCGGACCTCTGACCATGATTCTGCCGCGCAAGAAACTTGTCCCGCTGCGCACGACGGGCGGTCTGGAAACCGTCGGCGTCCGCTGCCCGGACCATCCGGTGACGCTCGCTGTCATCCGCGAGGCAGACGTTCCCATTGCCGCGCCCTCCGGCAATACCTCCGGCAGACCCAGTCCCACCTGCGCCAGCGATATGCGCGAGGACATGGACGGCAAAATCGACGCGATTTTTGACGGCGGACCCTGCCGCGTGGGCGTGGAGTCGACGATTATCGATCTCACATGCCAGCCGCCGCGTCTTCTTCGTCCGGGCGGGCTGCCGCTCGAGGCACTGCAGGAGGTTTTGGGCGAGGTCGCGGTCGACAAGGCGGTCGTGAGTTTACTCAAAGACGGGGAAAAGCCCAAAGCGCCCGGCATGAAATACCGCCACTACGCACCCAAAGCGCCCGTCACCGTCTTCACCGGAGACCCCGCAAAAAGCGCGCAGTACATCAAAGACCACCTGCCGGAAACTGCGGGCGTGATCTGTTTTTCCGAGTTTACCGGGCTGTTCCCCGGGCATATCATCCACGACCTCGGTCCGGTCGGCGATAAGGCGGAGCAGGCGCGCCGGGTGTTTGACGCGCTGCGCGAGTTTGACCACGAATCGGTCACAGAAATTTACGCCCAGTGCCCGGATGCGGCAGGGCTTGGGCTTGCCATCGGAAACCGGCTCAAGAAGGCGGCAGGCTTCCATGTCGTCGAGGTGTAGCATGAAAACGATCGGCATTACCGGTCCCACCGGCTGCGGCAAGACGACGTTTCTGCAGGAAATTGCCGCGCACGGCGGGGTCATCGTCGACTGCGACGCGCTGTATTACGAGCTTCTGAAAACCGACCCGGCGCTGAAAGCCGCGCTGCAAAAAGCGTTCGGCGATGTGTTTCTGCCGGACGGCTCGCTCGACCGGAAGTCGCTTGCCGCGCGGGTGTTCTCGAACAGGCAGGCACTCGATATGCTCAACGAGATTGTCTTTTTTCACGTCGGCGCCGCCGTCGAGAAGCTGCGCGCGCAGGCGAAAAAAGACGGCAAGCCGCTGTTTGCCATCGACGCGATCAATCTTCTCGAGTCCGGCATGGGAAACGGCTGCGACGTGACGGTCGGCATTCTTGCCCCGAAGCCGGTGCGCCTGGCGCGCATCATGGCGCGCGACCATCTTTCCGAGCAGGCAGCGCGTGCCAGAATCGACGCGCAGAAGCCGGATGAATTTTACCGTACAGGCTGTCAGGTGATCCTGACAAACGATACATCCCTCGAGGCGTTCCGGGACGCATCCCGCCGCCTCCTGAACGACATCACAAAGGAGGAAACCCCATGACCAAAGAACAAAGAGACGCCCTTCTCTATCAGCCGAAAAACGGCTATGACCGCCTGACACAGGCGGAAGAACAGGAACTGAATGCCTACTGCGAGGCATACAAATCCTTCCTCGATCGCTCCAAAACCGAGCGCGAGTGCGTCTTCACCGCCATCGCGGAAGCGGAGGCAAGAGGCTTCGTCGCGTATCACCCCGGCATGCCCATCAAGACCGGCGACAAGCTCTACTGGAACAACCGCGGCAAGGCGATCATGCTTGCCGTCATCGGCGAAGAGGATCTGTCGCACGGCGCGAACATCGGCGCGGCGCACACCGACGCGCCCCGGCTCGACATCAAGCCGAATCCCCTCTATGAAGACACCGAGCTTGCCTATCTCAAGACCCACCACTACGGCGGCATCCGCAAGTACCAGTGGGTCACGGTCCCGCTGGAGCTGCACGGCAAGATCGTCCGCGCGGACGGAAGCGAGGTCTATGTCAAGATCGGCGCGGACCCCGAAGACCCGCAGTTCGTCATCAACGACCTGCTGCCCCATCTGGGCCGCGAACAGAACCAGAAAAAGCTGCCCGATGCCATCACCGCCGAAAACCTGAATGTCGTGCTTGGCTCCCTGCCCATTGCGGACGCTGATGCCGAAAACCGCATCAAGCTGAGCATTCTCGGTCTGCTGAACGAGATGTACGGCATTACCGAGCGCGATTTTGTCACCGCTGAAATTGAGATTGTGCCCGCATTCAAGGCCCGCGATGTTGGCCTGGACCGCTCCATGATCGGCGCTTACGGCCATGATGACCGCGTGGACGCTTACCCGGCCCTGATGGCTGAAATTGAGGTACAGCACCCGGCCCACACCACTGTCTGCATCCTGACCGATAAAGAGGAGGTCGGCTCTGACGGCGTGACCGGTATGAATAGCATGTATGCCTACCACTTCCTGCAGCAGCTCTGTGCCGCCACCGGTGTGGATTCCATTGCTGCGTTCCAGGCATCCAAGTGCCTGTCTGCCGATGTTACCGCTGCTTATGATCCCAGCTTCTCCGAAGCATTCGAGCCTGATAACGGCACCTATGCGGGCCGCGGCGTTGCAATTTACAAATACACCGGTGCAGGCGGAAAGAGCTCTACCAGCGATGCCAACGCCGAACTGGTCAGCTACCTGACCCGCCTGATGAACAAGAACGGCGTGGTTTGGCAGATCGGCGAAATGGGCCGCCTGGACCTTGGCGGTGGCGGCACTATCGCCAAATATGTGGCCAACCGCGATATTGATACCATTGATATCGGTGTGCCCGTTCTGGCCATGCACTCTCCGTTCGAGGTCGTTTCCAAGGCCGATGTTTACATGGCTTACCGCACCTTCCGGGCTTTCTGTACGGATGCTGAGTAACACTTAAGGCAATACCGCATAATTCTAAGTGCCGATACGGCGAGCGAGGTGCGGCAGA
>ERZ779737.2154-NODE-2154-length-13523-cov-3.312519_pt1 | contig 13523 bp, 7 predicted proteins | sample MGYA00511889_ERZ779737 | MGnify/ENA primary metagenome ERZ779737 (study PRJEB29588, sample SAMEA2163575) | human gut metagenome | biome: human gut; feature: human-associated habitat; material: faeces | place: Denmark | collected 2008/2010 ...
TAGATCACCGGCCTGCGGAGCTGTCAGGCGGTCAGCAGCAGCGCGTCAGCATCGCACGAGCCATTATTACGGAGCCCTCCATCGTGCTGGCGGACGAGCCTACCGGAAACCTGGACAGCCGTACCGGCCAGGAGGTCATGGAACTGCTGTGCGAGATCTTCCGGGAGAGGAACACCACCTTCATCCTCAGCTCCCATGACCCGCAGATGCAGTGTTACACGGATCGTACCGTCTATTTCAGCGACGGAAAGATAGAGATAGAAAATCACCACACCGGAGAGGAGAACGCACAGTGAAAAGAGAAACGGTAAAACGGGTACTGGCCCTGTTGATCTGCGTATTGATGACAGTATCCCTGCTGCCCGCCGTCGCTATGGCGGAAGAAGTCACAGAGGATGTGATAGATGACAGCACCATTGAGGCTTACACGTCTTACGAAAACGGAGAGGATGCCGGCGTCAGCGGGGTCTCGGTTACAGACGAAAAGCCCAACACGGATATCAAGGTCATCCCCAGCGACGCCAACGCCCTGATCCTGATGGATACCGGCGCACAGTCCCCAAAAGGCGTTCCCGGTCAGGTGGTGAAGATCGTGCTGCCGCTGGCGGTCAACAAGGAATATCTGCCCAGCGAGAAATACATGCTGCGCAACATCAACATCTATCCCGATGTGCCTACCGACGCCAGCGTGTCCAACTGGCCCTTTGAGCTGATCTACGCCAGCGATGTGCAGCACTTAAAGGATATGTCCTACAACTCCACGGCGGAGGTGTGGTTCGAGTTCAAGGTCAGCGAGTTCGCCAGCAAGGGCCGTTATGCTGTGCCCTTTAAGATCAATGCCACCGTGTGGCGGGAGGATGCCGTGAACGGCACCACTATCACCGAGGACGTGACCTTCAAGGTCAGCGCCTATGTGACCGTTACCGACAACGGCAATATGTCCGGCGTTACCACCTCCTTCGGCAGCCTTCAGGTGGCGGGTACCAATGCGGGCGGCTCCTACACCGTGCCTACCGGCACACCCAATCAGACTATCTCCATGCGGATCCCCGTGATCAATGTGGGCGGCACCCTGACCAGCGTGACGGTCTATCCCGTGGTCTCTGCCGCGCTGGACGAGTTCCCCTTCGTGATCGATTCCACCAATTTGGGCAAGTATTTTGACTACTGGCCAAGCGGCGAGGTGAAGTATCTGGACTACACCTTCACGGTGTCGCCCTTTGCCACCTCCGGCAACAAGTCCATTAAATTCAAGGCAAATTATTTCGAGAACAGTGCCCCGGCGGAGGGCTCCTTCTCCACGCAGTTTACTGTGATCGACGGCTATGACGCCTCCGCCATGTCGGTGATGGTGCAGAGCTATAAGCTGTATGTGGACGATACCGAGGTATCCGGCCTGATGGCAGGCGAGGAGACGGAGCTGCGCCTGACCCTGATCAATAATTCCAAGTATGACACGGCCAAGAAGATCATCTCCAGCCTGGTATTCACCAATTCCCCCGGTCTGACGCTGTGCGTAGGCGGCACGGATACCGCCTATGCCGATTCCATCAAGCCGGGCGGTACGACGATCCTGAAATACAAGATCATGGCCAAGCAGGACGCGGAGGTTGGCCCCGCTATGCTGGGCATCAATCTGACCTATGAGACCACCGAGGCGGTGGCCGGTAAGGCGGCGCAGAACATCTTGCTGCCGGTCAGCCAGAAGATGGATGTTCTGGCCGGTACGCCGGAGGTGTACGGCACACTCAGCAAGGATAAGGAAGCTACCATCTCCGTGCCGCTGACCAACATGGGCCGCGCCAAGGCTATGAATATCCGGGTGCTGGCCACGGACGGCATGACCGCCTCCACCCCCTGCTACGTGGGTGACCTGCTGGCAGGCGGCTCCACCAGTGCCGATGTAACGGTGGGCTTCTCCAAGATCGGCGCGTTTGTGGGCAAGATGATCCTCCAGTATGAGGATGCCAACGGCGAGACGTATTCTCAGGACATCTCCGTGCCGCTGAGCGTGGCGGAAAGCTCTGCGGATACAGATGCCAACAGTGTCAACGCAAATAAAGACGGCACAGACAGCCGCTGGTGGCTGTGGTTGCTGATAGCGATCCTTGCGCTCATCCTGATCGGCATTGTGGTCTATGTCATCATCCGCTATAAGCGCGGCGAGATCGGGCCCGGTGCCGAAAGCACCGCTGCCTTGGACGATTTTGACGACGACTTTGACGCAGACGGCGGCGCACCGGGCATCGGGGAGAAGCCGCTGACCTACGACGGAAGCAATAAGGACGGGAATGTATGAAGCCAAAAGACCTGTTTCGCTACGGCTGCACCAACCTGTTCCGGCGAAAGACCCGCACGGCGCTGACAGCCCTGTCCATGGCGGTGGGCGTCATGTGTATCGTGGTGCTGATCTCCGTGGGTCTCGGATATGAACAGGCATACCGCGAGAGCATCGAGGCCATGGGCAGCCTGACAAAGATCGATGTGACGCCTGCCACCGGCGATTACGGACGCAAGGCACTGCTGAACGACAAGGCGCTGGAGGCGTTCCGAGGCATCGACGGTGTGGAGGCGGTAACGCCGGTCTATCAGCAGTCCGCCTACATCGTGTCCGGCAACTATGTCAACATGGTGCGCGTCTACGGCATCGACATGACCACGGCGGAAAACTTCATGCTGACGCCGGAGCGGGGCACGATGGCCGAGGACGGTACACACCTGCATCCGGAGGTGCTGTTTACCGACGATGTGGCCGTCGGCCTTGCCAACAAGGCAAAGGATTGGGAACTGGCAGTAGACGAGAATGGTAACGCCCTGATTGACCTGCTGGAGGTGCCTGTCCGCATGACCTTCGATTCCTCCAGCCTGACTGGCGAGCCGAAGGCCGACACCGACGGACGGGCACTGCCCTCCAGCAACCTGTATACCCTGCGGGTGACGGGCATCTGCTCCACCCTGAATAACAACTTCGCCACCGCCGCGTTCATGTCCTTCGACCGCTTGCAGGAGATGACGCAGGCCAACGCCAATTACATGGGCGCGACTACCCAGACCAAGACGGCGGAGGAGAAGGCCAACGGTCCTACCTACGACTTGGTTTGGGTGAAGGTGAAGAACGTCAACGACGTGCAGCGGATCGTCAAGCTGATCCGGGACACGGGCCTGAACACCTATTCCCTCAATGATATGCTGGAGACGGTGCGGACACAGTCCCGGCAGATCCAGGGGATGTTGGGCGCGCTGGGCGGTATCGCTGTCCTGATCTCCGCCATCTGCGTGGCAAACACCATGATGATGTCCATTACGGAACGGACGCGGGAGATCGGCGTGCTGAAGGTGCTGGGCACCGTTCGCAGCGACATCTTCAAGATGTTCCTCTCGGAGGCACTGATCGTGGGCGTGATAGGCGGCGCGGCTGGCTTGGTGCTGAGCTTTATCGCCAAGTGGCTGATACCGCTGATCTTCGCGTCCCAGGAGCTGCGGTGTGTGCTGCCCTGGTGGCTGGCGGTCTGCGGCGTGGTGTTTTCCGGCTGCGTGGCCATTGCCGCCGCATGGATCCCCGCGCGTAAGGCAACGCTCATCAGTCCCAACGAAGCCATCCGCTCTGAGTGAGGTGACGATATGAAAAAGATATGCTGTATAGTGCTGACCGTACTCTGCATCCTGCCGTGCTTGGCAGGGTGTGGGAAAGCAAATACTGTCAATGAAGAGCCGCTGATCCGCAGCTTTGTGATTGGCAACAGCACGGCGGAGATCCAGACCCACACGGAGGATGGCGAGACGCACTATGTGATCGCCATTACGCTGCCGACGGACACGGATTTCAAAAGCTGTGCCGCAAATGTAGAGCTTGCCCCGGATGCAGCACTGTCCATAGATGATAGCCCCTGCATCGTGAACGAGTTGGGCGGTCGGCTCATTTTAAATCTGGCACTGGAAGAACGTGATCTGGTAGTCACCAGCAGTGAATTGAGCCAGACCTACAGCTTCCAGATTGAGCTGGAATGAGGGCTAGGAAAATGAAAAAGACCTGTATAGCCTTAATAGTGCTTGTGGCACTGTTATCAATGCTGGCAGCCTGCGGAAAGCAGGCGGACGATCCTGCCGGTGCAGATAGTACATCAACGGACGCGATAACTTCTGTAAGCGTCAATGGTACAGTGTGCCGTGTTGATGTGCGGAAGAATTATGGCGGGCAGGAAACGGGATTACGTTTCAGCATTTTCATCCCGGAATCGGCGGTTCAGGACGAGACGAACGTCACACTGACGCTGGAGCTTGGCTCTGGTTGGTCGATTTCAGAGGATAGCAATTGTATAGTCCAGATGGATGGCAGCAATGTCATTGTGGATTTGAGTGAAGAAGTGCCGGTAATTATCTTAAAGGCTGACGCCATGGATACGACACGCTGCTACCATCTGACTGTAGAATAGAGGAAGTTCAGTGTTTGCTTTTCTGATTTTACGGAGGTGATGCCAATGGGCATATAGTGGCAAAACGCAAAACCCTAGGAAGCAGCCAAGATCATAAATTTCGAGTGATACGCTCGAAAAATAGATTTAAGGAGAAATTATTATGAAGAAAACTTGCAATAAGCTGCTAGCTTTTGTGCTGGCACTTGCCATGGCGCTCTCTGTCAGCGTCGTTGCGTTCGCATCCGAAACGACTGCTCCTACCAGCAGCACGACCGTGACCGCTCTCGACGGGATCGCATCTGTGAACGTGGAAGGCGTGGATGCGTACTACCAGTACGATGACAACACCGGTTCCAGCGTGAAGTACATCCGCGCCAAGCTCGGTGCGACCAAGACTTGGGAAAACCTTCAGTCTGCCCGCGTGGCAATCACGACCACTGGTGCCGTACCTACTGTTGCCGGCGCTACCGCGACCTCTTCCACCGGAAATGAATACATCTACACGCTGAATCTGCTGAACACCCGCTATGCCGTCACCGTTGGCAGCAACACCTACTACCTGGCTGCTGGCTTTGAGAAGAACATTGCTATCTCCAGTGACGATGCTCTCGCTATCACGGTAACTAAGCTGGGTTCTACTACTGCTGGAATCACGGTTTATGGTTCTGTTGTTCAGAACAACTACATGGGCAACACCTACTATGTGAACAACAACATTGACTGGACCGACACCAGCGTTGCTTATTATGTGTCCGGTAGCTATACTTGGGAAGGCAGCAAGGCCTCTGTTGATGCGACCATCACCGCGGTTAATGGCGCCACTCTGGGCGGCAACTACGCTAGTGGCATGATCAATCTGAATGTGACCCGCCCCATCGTAACAGCGACCAAGGATGGCGTGACTCGCTCCTACATTGTCACTGCTGTTATCGATACCGCAACCAGCTTTGAGGTCACTGAGGATACCTATGCAATCGACTTCACCGAACTGAACGCATCTACGTATGGCACTCAGTTTGCAACGAATGTGTCCCAGATTGAAGACGCTCTGGCTGCCTATTATAATCAGGGCAAGGTGTTCGCCGCTACCGACAGCGTGATGGATGTCATGAAGGACTTCATTTCCTTCGCGCAGAGCACTTATTTCACTGGCACCACGAACTGCAGCGACACCTATCTGGCGACCCTGAATGGTCTGGGCGAGTTCTCTGCCGGCCAGATGTCCGGCTGGTGCTACATGGATGGCGCATATACGCCCACTTGCAAGGTGCCCATGGTCGGCGCAGCTGACTACGCCCTTGGCAATGCGCCTCTCTTTACTTGGTTCCTGACTGTAGATTACACGCCCCACTTCTAATTGATCCTATGGGGCGGCAGTGATCCTGCCGCCCCCACCACAGGGGAGATCTGGGCTGTATATGTCTGGATCTCCCCTATGCAAATAGCATAATTGGGAGATCAACCAAGATGAAGATGAGAACCCACAAATTATTCAAGCATCTGTTGGCGCTATGCCTAACCCTGCTGATACTTCTCCCCACAAATACATACGCATGGACAACGGACGACCTGACCAGTACAACGTGGCCCTATCTTGTAGGGTGGACTGGCGGAAAGGCTGCCGATTACGGTGAGTTTTTCTCTCTGAAAGATACCGAAGGCAGGTTTTACTCGCGCGAAGCAAAGTCTTTCGGTGTCGGCCCCCTGGTGAGAGTGGCGATTCCAGAAGGCGGAAGCTCTACATTTTCCCCTGCCAGCTTTTATAGCGACTATGCCGGGAAAAACGTGATCTCCGGCACGACGTTTACCTGTCAGGAAAGCCTGCCTGCCGATCATTCCTCCCCGGTTCTCTATACGGCCAAAGCTGCGGATGGGCGCGAATATCCATTCTATATTATCGCGGACCCGGCCCGCAACAACAGCAAGAATACAGATGAAGAAGTCAACGAGATCATCGACTATCTGGTGGAGCCGCTGACGAACCTGTTCAGAGCGTACAGCGCCAAGCTGGAGGCGATGTATCAGGCTCGCAGCAGCGGTTCTCTTGCTGTGGGCGACTATCAGCCCGTGCAGTTCAATATGCTCTATCAGACCGCACGGAGCATTGGCTTTGCAGTTGCAGGGAGTGCCGAAAACTATCCTCAGGGTGGTATGGTGCTTCTTGAGTACCACGATTGGAACAGTGCCGACGCGGAAGATGTCATGCGCAAAGTACTGGAGTATGATGCGTATAACACATATACCGGTGGATACCTGCGAAGATACAGCAAGGACTATTATCAGGCACTGGTTGAGGTCGCCGCGCCGTACTACCTAGATTTTGTAGAAAATAACCGCATCACGGAACCGGCCATTGATCGGTACGCGGTGGGGGATTCCGTGGGCGTAGTTGATACGGCAAGCAAGACGGTTACCATTCGTTTTCCGCAAGGCACGGATTTTGCCAAGCTGCCTGCACCTACCATTGAATTGTCCGATTGGCTCAAGATCTCACAGGTAGCAGGCTCGTTGAAGAGTGGCAGAGTTGTATATAACATTACTCCGTGGGAAAAAACAACCGGCATTGTCTATGACGGCGTTTCTACTATTGATGAATACGGCTTTGACATGGGCGCAGATCTGTCTGCCTACTGGAATGTCGTGGTCGAAGAGGGTGATCCCTATACGGTCGCAAGTGCTTTTTCAGTAACAACGGCGGACGGTGTGATCAGATACGGCAAGATCGATGAGGAAAACGGAACGATCACCCTCAATCTGCCGGTGGGGACAGACCTTACCGCGATCAGTCCTACTATTACGCATACGGGCACGCATACCAATATGGACAGCGGCACGTTTGACTTCAGCGGCGGCAAAACACAAACGCTTACTGTCTATAACCGCACCTATGAGCTTGAAAGATCCTATACCGTCACCATAACGGCAGAGGCGTCTTCTCAGAACGCCATCGAGTCTTACAGCATCGGTGATGCGATCGGCACGATCAATGCAGATACCGGCGTTGTGGAGATCACCATCCCCTACGCAACGGTTCTTGCCTCTGTGCAGCCGAAGATCGTGATCTCGGAGTTTGCGACACGGAAAAGTGTACCCGACAGACTGTGCGAGGGTGACAACGAGTATGTGGTCGCGGCCGAGAACGGCGTCGAGCGGACGTGGACTGTCAAGATCACACGCACTCCTGCCGCAAAGGGCAACAATATTCTGTCCTTCCGCTATGGCTCGGTGCAGGGCGTTATCAACAACAATACGGGCGAGATCACCATGGAACTGCCCGCGGGAACAGCGACCTCCTTCGCACCTGTGATTGAGGTATCTCCGTTTGCCACGGTTTCTCCCGCGTCCGGTGTAAAGCAGGATTTCTCGAAGACCGTCACCTACGTTGTTACGGCGGAAAACGGGAATACGAACACCTACAATGTCAATGTTTCCTTTACCGGTACGGTAGCCGAAAACGAGTATAAGGACGATCTGCAAAACGTTGTCAATAAGATCATCACCAGATACTCCAGTACGGCGGATGATGACTGGGAGTGGATGAACCTCGGCTTCTATCAGGGAAAGCTGGCAAACTACGATGGTGGTTATGACCTTGCCGGGCAGATCAGCGATCTGGACACCACCACAAGTGTGGCAATGACCAACATTGCCCGCACCATCATGATGTTGACAGCACGAGGATTTGACTGCTCTAACCTTGCGCAGTACAACGACGGTCAGCCGTTTACTGACAGCAAGGGCAACGAGGTGGACAACCTTGCAGCGACCATGTATAACTACGCGGGAACGTACACCATAAACGGCCCTATTTTCGGCCTGATCTCATTGGATATGGGTAATTACACGGTCCCTGACAACGCGATCTGGACACGGGATGCCTTTATGAATGTGATCCTTAATCACGTCTATCTGTCTGATGGCTTTGACACGGATATGGTCGCTATGCTCATGCAGTCCATCGCGCCGTATGCCAATGACGAGGTTTATGGTGAACGGGTACGCGCAAAGCTAGAGGAAGGCGTAAGCATTATCATCACCAGAATGAGTGCGGACTACTCCTTCAAGGCATGGGGTGCTGTCAACAGTGAAACGGCAGCTCAGGTCATTTGTGCGCTTTCCGCTATGGGCATCGACTGCCACACCGATCCCCGCTTCTCCGACGGACAGGGGAAGAGCGTGATCCAAAACTGGGTGGACAGCTTTGTAAATCCCAGCGGTTACTTCCACCACACCACCGGCGTCATAAATAACGCCATGGCGACCTATCAGGGGTGCTATGCCAGCCAATGGTATCTGAACTTCCTGGAGGCGGGAGGTACTGGACATCCGTATTCGCTGTATAACCGGCGCTTTCCCTTTGCCCGGCAGCTGTCTAAGGATGCTTCCATCACCGGCTTTGAGATCGAGGGCAAGCCAGGCGTTATCACCGAGGGCGGTGATGGCGGCGAGAATACCATCACTGTTACAGTTCCCAACGGTATGCCCTTGACGAACCTGACCCCAACCGTGACGATGGCAGAAGGTGCGACGCTGCTTGCGCCGAGCCTTCCCGTAACTTTCGTAGAGGGCATCAAGCAACCCTTTACCGTAATGGCTGAGGACGGAAAGACCACCAAGACCTATAATGTCACCGTTACCCACGGCGATGTGGGGGCTTCCGGCGCCGAGCTGGATGTCAACAGCATCAAGCTGCAAAACAGCGTGCTGAACGCAACGGACATACTGGAGAAGAAAGTCACCAAGGCATCCGATGGGGCAACGGAGATTCTGCTTACGGTGAACGCCGGTGTGGATACCTCGAAGATGTATCTCAGTGCCAGCCTCTCTTACAAAGCGACCTCCGACCCGTCTTTGGACGGAAAGAAGGTGATGGACTTCTCTGACTGGAAGACCTTCACCATGACCTCCGGCGATAAGACGGTACAGAATACCTACCGTATTAAGGTCGTGTCCAAGGCGCAGGCGGAGATCACCAGTTTCCGTGTTCAGGCGGTCGGTGAATGGTACAATGGCGTCATTGACAACGCCAAAAGCACCATCACTGTCACCGATGTGGACGATTCCAAGCTGACCAGCACCAAGCTGGTCACGGACATCGAATTTACCGGCAGAAGCTGCTCGCCGACCTCCGGTATCGCGGTGGACTTTGCCAATGCAGCCACGTTCACGCTTGGTGGCGACAATGATCTGGCAAGCCGCACCTACACCGTTACTGTGCTGAACAAGAGCGGTCAGCCGATCTCTGCAAAGAGCAGCGGAGGCGATGATAATACGCCCTCGACCAGCACCGCGAAGATCACAGGCTTCTCCGTTTTGGGTGCTGATGGTGTGATCGACCAAAGTGCCGGCATTATTACCGTCACACTGCCGGCGGGAACGAACGTCACGGCGGTAGCGCCGGTCGTTACCGTCCCTGCGGGAGCCGTGGTCAGTCCGGTGTCCGGTGAAGTCGTGAACCTTACCAGTCCGCTGACCTATACCGTAACGCTGGGCGCGGAAAGCACAAGTTATACCGTCACCGTTATCTTTGAGCGAAGTATTTCCCAGCAGCTTTGGGGTGCGGTGGCAGAAAACAGCGACGTAGCGGATCATCAGACCAGCTACGGACACAAATTCAATTAAAGCAGAAAGGAGAGAGCCATGAATACAACACGATGGCAAAGAGCGGTATCCCTGCTCCTTTGCCTGCTCATGGCCATGAGCTTCCTTGTAATAACTGCACCAAAGGCATATGCGGCAGAACAAGAATGGCCGTATTTGGCAAGCATTGACGAGTATTCATTTACAAACTTTAATTTGCGTGATGATTTTCCTGCGCCGGAGAAAAACTTGAAAAAAGTAGATATTCAGCACGTAACTAAGTTGGAAAAATGCGCCAATGTGAATACGACCGGTGCGACCACGACCTATCATGCAGGAACAATCGTCCTTTATGTTGAAACCTTACCAACATCAGAGGATAAGAGTCCCACCGCGACTGCAAGGGCAAAATTTGGCTTCCAATTTCAGATAGGAAGCGAAGTATCCGGCACTGCAAAGAAATCCAAGGTGACTCTAAAAAATGTAGAAGAAAACTATACGGAAAAATTCTACATACCGGTAATTCTGAAGACTGATGCGGATTTTTATGATCACTCTAGAGGTAACTGTTACATCATGACCGAAGATAAAACCGCCTATCATTATGATGTAAAAGTCCAGCAATATACGGGTGAAGCTGGCGAGGAATTGACCCTTAGTGCCGGTTCTGCAAAGCGTACTGACAAGGAAACGGCTACAGTGACGTTTAATGCTTCCGCAGCAGGCAATTACTACTATGCCCTGTATGACGAGCAGCAAACCGCACCTGTGGTGGTGGATACCACTTCGGCTAACACAAATACGGGTACGATGGCTGCGACCAACACGATCACTGTCAGCGGTATGACGAATTGTAGAACCAAGTATCTGTATATTGTGGGTGTTGATTCGGCTGGAAAGACCAGCGCCCCGCTGGAGATCGTGATCCCCGGTATTAAGTTTAAACTCAATCATGATAAGCAGGGACTTCGTGGCTTTACAGTCATTGACGAAAGTGAAAACATCCTGAATGGCTGGCTGTATACAGAGGAATTTAAGGATGCCTCCGGCAAGACGATTACAAAGGCTGTTCCGGGAGAGCAGGTCACTGTGAATTTCGGTGCATTTGCCATTAACGCAGCTACACCTTTGGGCAGCGTCCATTATGATAAAGACGCTTATGTCATTACCAGCGCAACAGGTATACGGCAGCATGTCCTGAAAAAATGGAACATCACAGGCCTGGGCGAATTTACGACGACAGAGAGAAGTTTTACTTTCACTATGCCGGAAAACGACGTTACCATCCAAGCGGAGACTGAACTTTCCGGTGTACCGATCCAGCTTAAATCGAGTGACGCCTATGTGCAGGCCACGCTTAATTGCAGCGTCCAACTTGGCAGCGGCAGCGGCAGCGCCTGCTATTACAGTGATAAGCGCGACTGCCTCGTTGCTGGTGCCAGCGTAACGCTTAGAGCCTACTCAATTGAGGACGGCTATGTACTGGATAAGTGGGAGATCACCAGCAACGGTACTCCCGTTGATGAGAGCAAAATCACGCGCAATGAGGATGGCAGTGCGGAGCTTACACTGGAGACGGGCGGCAACTATGTGTTTACCGCAGTCCTGCGCGAGAAGAAGTTCGCCAAAGTGACCGCCGAGGTAAATGACTCGATTATGGGCAGCGCTACAGTCACCGTGGGTGAGAACACCGGCACCTCTCAATATCCCGTTTACGAGGGCCAGAGCGTCATTCTCACTGCTGCCCCCGGCTCACGCTATATGCTGGAGCGCTGGGAGGTCAAGGATGCCGATAACAAGGATGTGACATACACCGTTGCAGAGGATGTCAACAACGTTGCCACCTTCATCATGCCTGACACCGGCAAGAGCATCACCGCCAAGGCATTCTTCAAGGTCAATCCCGAGCAGGCCAGCACGGAAAATGCCCTGACCGCAGTAGAACTGGATGTTCCCGGCGCTGCGGTATCCCGGTCGGGCAGCACGTTCACCATCACCTTGCCCGCTGGTACAAACACCAGCAAGCTGAGTGAGAAGATCCTGAAGCTGACGATCTCCGATTTAGCCACGGTCACCAAGGAAGGGGATCCTGACAAGGATTGGACGGAAGGCGCCGCCTGCGGTATGGAGCTGGATAAGGCTGCGACCTTTACGGTAACAGCGGAAAAGGGCAACACCCAGGCGTACACGATCATCATTACCAAGGCCAAGAGCAGTGAGAAGGATATTACCGCCGCTGTTCTGCTGAACCAGACCGGTGACACCACGCCGTTTGCAAGAGCGGAAATCAGTGAAACCGAAATCACCTTTACCCTGCCTTCTGATACGGATAAGGCCGTGTTGAACAGCATCGGTATGAAATACCTGAAGCTGACTTATCCGGAATCGGCTACCGTGAAGATGAAGGATGGTTATGATGATGCGACGAATGGCGGGTACAGGTGGAGCAACGGCGACGTAATGTGCAATATGTCCATAAACTCGCCGGTCAAGTTCACCGTTACCGCCGAGGATGTCAGCACGAAGGAGTACACGATTGAGATCAAGTACACCGCCCCCAACGCTCCCACCCTGTCCGGTGGCTCTGCCACCCGCACCAGTAAGACTGCCGCAACGGTGAAATTTACCTCCAGCGAGGCGGGCAACTACTTCTACAAGGTAGTGACCCACGGCGCGGCGGCTCCCACGGCGGATGAGATCATGAAATCCACCACCCATGGTACAGCCAGCGCAGGCGAGACGACCATCACCCTCAGCAATCTGACCGAGGGCGCCCGTGACATCTACATCGTTGTTGTGGGTGCAGCCGGAGGCGAGAGCACTGCCCTGAAGGTGGAGATCCCCGCCTACGGCAGTGGCACTGATACGCCTGATACCGGCGCGTATAAGATTTCGATAAGCGCACCCAAGGGCGGTACGATCACCACCAACCGCACCAAGGCGGATGCGGGTGACGAGATCATCGTTACCGTAACGCCCGACAACGGCTATCAGATGGTGTCTGGTTCTCTGACCTATACGCTGGCAATAGCGGGCGGCAAAACCAAAACCATCACCAACGGACGCTTTACCATGCCTGCGGGCGATGTGTCTATCACCTGTAAGTGGGAGACGGCCACAACGACTGTCAAGGGCATCACCAGCTTCTCCATCAACGGTGTGGCCGGTGCGGTGAACAACAGCACCAATACCATTACCATCACCATGCCCCGCGGCACAGATGTGACGAAGCTGACCCCGGTTATCGCCACAAACGGCGTCAAGTCTCTGACGCCCGGTAACGGCGTAACGGTGGACTTCACCAATGCCGTGACCTACACCGCCGCCATGGAGGACGGCAGCAGCAAGACCTATACTGTTACGGTCTACGTGGACAAGGGGACGCTGGCCGATCAGTTCTGGGATAAGCTGACTGATTTCGCCACCCAAGTTCCCTGGTGGCAGTATGCCGAAAAGCAGCAGAGCACCAGCAAGTATCCCAAGTATTGGTAAGTAGATGGCTCCCGACCCCACAGACACACTGAAATA
>ERZ779737.2157-NODE-2157-length-13503-cov-3.547814_pt1 | contig 13503 bp, 10 predicted proteins | sample MGYA00511889_ERZ779737 | MGnify/ENA primary metagenome ERZ779737 (study PRJEB29588, sample SAMEA2163575) | human gut metagenome | biome: human gut; feature: human-associated habitat; material: faeces | place: Denmark | collected 2008/2010 ...
GGGAAAGTCCGTCGCGCTCAAGAAGCGCTTCGGGGTCGGGATCGCGTCCCATGAAGTTGCGGAAAAGCGTTTCCGGCGGCTCTGCGTTCCCGCGCGCGAGAATTTTTTCGCGGAAATCCCGCCCGGTTTTCGGGTTCAGGATGCCTTCTTTCAGGAAGCGCGTGAAGCAGTCCGCCTCGAGCATTTCCGCCCACTTGTAGGAATAGTAGCCCGCGGCGTAGCCGGTCGGCTCGGCGAAAAGATGCAGGAATTTCCGCATGGGCGAAACCTGCGGGAACGCCGTCGGCACGAGACAGGCGGCGCGCTCTTCGTTCCAGTGTTTTTCGAGGTCGCAGCCGATGCGCTTTTCGGTTTCGATGTGAAAATCCAGATCCGCTTCGGCGAAGGCGAGCTGGCGCGCGGCGGCGGAGGCTGCGCGGAATTTCTGCGCGCGCAGCAGCTTTTCGAGCAGGGTGCGCGGGAGCGGCTCGCCCGAGGCGAAATGCTTGGCGAAGAGGCGCAGCGACTCTTCCTGCCGGCACCAGTTTTCCATGATTTGCGAGGGCAATTCGACGAAGTCCCACGCGACGTTCGTTCCCGCGAGTTCGGGGATTTCGACTTCGCTCAGCACGTGGTGCAGCAGGTGGCCGAATTCGTGGAAAATCGTCAGAACTTCGTCGAAGTTCAGCAGCGCGGGCGCGCCGTCCGCGGACGGCGAAAGGTTGCCGCAGATCAGCCCGAGATGCGCGGGCGCGCCGTCGCCGCGCGTCGCGAGAAAATTCATCCACGCGCCGGCGCGTTTCGTTTCGCGGGGATGCCAGTCCGTGTAGAATGCGCCGAGGAGTTTTTCTCCGTCGAAAACCTCGTAGGTCTTCACGTCGGGATGCCACGCGGGCACGCCTTTCTTTTCGACGATGCGCACGCCGAACAGTTTTTCCGCGACGGCGAAGGCGCCGGCGATGACGGCGTTGACCTCAAAATACGGGCGCAGCTGCTCTTCGTCGAAATCGCAGCGTTCCCGCCGCATCTTTTCCGCGAGAAACGCGACGTCCCACGGCGCGGGCTTGCCGGTTTCGCGCGCGCTTTCGCAGCCGCGTTCCCGCGCGAAGGCGGCGAGCTCCGCGTTTTCTTCCGCGAAAAATTCCCCGATGCGTTCCCGCAGGTCTTCGAGGAAGCGGCGCGCGGTCCCGCCGCTTTTCGCCATGCGGCGCGCGGTCGCGAAATCGGCGAAATTCGCGAAGCCGAGCAGCTTCGCCTTTTCGTCGCGCAGGGCGAGAATTTTCCAGATGAGCGGCGTGTTGTCGAATTTTCCGCCGCGCGCGACGGCGTCCGCCGCCTCCTGAAATTCGCGGCGCAGGGCGGCGTTTTCCGCGCAGCGCATGACGGGAGCGAAGGACGGCGCCTGCAGCGTGAAGCGAAATTCGCCGGGGCGGTTTTTCGTTTTCGCAGACGCTTTCGCCGCGTTCAGCGCGGAGGCGGGAATGCCCGCGAGGAGTTTTTCGTCGGCGACGAATTTTTCCCAGGCGTTGGTGGCGTCGAGCACGTTTTCGCCGAATTTCGTCGTCAGGGCGGCGAGCTCGGCGCTGATTTCCGCGAGACGCTTTTTTTTGTCTTCGGGAAGATCCGCGCCGTTTTCGCGGAAGTCCGCGAGCGTTTCTTCAAGGAAGCGCCGGCGCGTCGGCGAAAGCGTCTCGGCGGGAACGCGCGCGGCGGCGGCCTTGATTTTTTCCCAAAGGCGCGCGTTGAGCGTCAGCCCGCTGAAGAAGGCGGTGACGCGCGGGAGCGCGGCGTTGTAGGCTTCGCGCAGCGCGGGCGTGTTTTCGACGCTTTCGAGGTGGCAGACGCGCCCCCACGCGCGGGAGAGTTCCCGCGTGGCGCGGGCGAAGCCGAGAAGCGTCGCGTCGAAGGAAAGCTCTTCCGGCTTCTGCGCGCAGATTTTCTCGATGTTCCCGCGGGCGCGTTCGAGGGCGAAATCGACGTCGGGAACGATTTTCTCCGGCGTCAGAAGCGTCCAGTCGACGTAAAAGTCTTCGGACAAAAACGGGTGTTCGCTGTTCATAAATTTCGGTTCAGTAAAAAACTTTTTCCATGAAAAGCCCGCGCGCGGGAGCGGTGGAGACGCGCGCGTCGCAGATGCGCGCTTCGCGGTAGGCGAGCAGGTTTTCGGGCGACATTTTCCCGACGCCGACGGCGTAAAGGCCTCCGACGAGGCGCCGCACCATTTTGTAGAGATAGCCGCTCGCCTCGGTCGTCACGATGATTTTTTTCCCGCGCCGCGCGACGTCGAGGCGGCGCAAATCCTTCACGGGATTTTCGCGGTCGGCGGAAGCGTGGTTCGCGCCGAAGGCGGAAAAATCGTGTTCGCCGAGCAGGAGCGTTCCCGCGCGCGCCATCGCGGGAACGTCGAGCCTGCGTTCGCCGACGCCCCAGCAGAAGCGCGTTTCGAAGGGCGTCGGAAATCCCTCGCGGATGACGTAGCGGTAGCGTTTTCCCCTGACGGAAAAGCGCGCGTGAAAGCCGTTTTTCGCCTTCGCCGCGCGCAGCACGACGATGCCCGACGGCAGCCCGCTGTGCAGCGCGCGCAGCAGCGTTTCCGGCGGATAATTCCAGCGCGAGTCGAAGTGGAAGCACTGCCCGCGCGCGTGAACGCCGGAATCCGTGCGGCCGCTCCCGTGGATGCGGATTTCTTCGCGCGTGATCTGCGACAGCCGCTTTTCGAGAAAATCCTGAATCGCGAGCCCGCAGGCCTGGCTTTGCCAGCCGTGAAAATCCGTGCCGTCGTAGGCGACGACGCAGCGGTAGCGCGTGAAGCCTTCCGGAATCGCGTTGAAGGGTTTTTCGCTCGGCGGTTTCTGCATGAGGCGAAAGAAAATCACGAAGCGCGCGCGTTTCCAATGCCGATTTTTCCGGCGCCCGACAAAAGTCCGAATCTCTTGGCGACGGCGGGAACGCTCCCGTCTTTTCGCCGCGCCGTTCCCGCCGCGCAAGCCGAAGATTGCAAAGCCGCGGGAATGTGTATTTCATAAATCCGCAGAATGGCAGAGGGTTTTCAAGTCATCGCGCGGCGCTGGCGACCGCAGCAGTTCGACGAAATCGTCGGGCAGGAACACATCGTCCGCACGCTGAAGAACGCGATTCAGACCGGGCGCATCGGACACGCGTATCTTTTCGTCGGTCCGCGCGGGACCGGGAAGACGACGACGGCGCGCATCTTCGCAAAGGCGCTCAACTGCACGAACGGCCCGAGCGTTTCCCCGCCGGAGGACGATCCGATTTGCCGCGCCATCGTCGACGGCTCCTGCCCGGACGTCACGGAAATCGACGCGGCGACGAACCGCAGCGTCGACGACGCGAAGCAGATCCGCGAGGAATGCTATTATCCGCCGATGCAGTGCCGTTACAAAATCTACATCATCGACGAAGTTCACCAGCTTTCCAAGGACGCCTTCAACGCGCTGCTCAAAGTCATCGAAGAGCCGCCGGAATTCGTCAAGTTCATCTTCGCGACGACGGAGGCGGACAAAGTTCTCGAAACGATCACGTCGCGCTGCCAGCGCTTCGAATTTCAGCCGATTCCCGAAGAGAAAATCGCCGCGCGGCTGCGGGAAATCACGGAAAACGACGGCGTGGAAGCCGACCGCGCCGCGCTCATCGCCATCGCGCGCCTCGCCAACGGCGGGATGCGCGATTCGCAGTCGATTCTGGATCAGGTCATCTCTTTCTGCGGGAAAAAAATCTCCGAGCGCGACGTCGCGGACATTTACGGCCTCGCCTCGCAGCAGGAAATCGAAGATCTCGCGGCGGCGATGGCTCGCGGCGACTGCGCGGCGGTCATCGCCTGCGCCGACAAGTTTTCGGAGGAAGGGCGCGACCTGCTGCGCGCTCTCGCGCACACGCAGAGCCGCATCCGCGACGCGCTGCTGGATTCCGTGCGCGGGAACGGCACGAGCGCGCTGCTCGGAACGCCCATGCGCACGGAGCAGCTTCTGCGCATGCTCGACGCGCTCAACGCCGGCGAGGGCGGCGTGAAATTCGGTCTGAGCGAACGCGCGAATTTCGAAGTGACGCTGCTGAAGGCCGTGGAGCAGAGCCGAACGCGCGCCGTCGATTCCCTGATTCGGGAAATTTCCTCGCTCGTCGCCGCGCTTCCCGCCGGCGAAGAAAAAAAAAATGACCTGACGCCGCGCGTCCCCGCGGCGGAACCGGCGGAGAAAATCGCACCTGCGCCCGTTCCCGCGGCGAATCCCGCCGAAGCGTTTCCGCCGCCGAAGCGCGTTCCCGCGCCGCCGCCCGCGGACGAAGATTTCGCCCGGCGCTATGCGGACGTCGACGAAGCGTCCGTAGCGCCTTCTCGGGAGGATCCGTTCCCGCCCGAAGCATCCTTCGTTCGGGAAGACGCCGCGCCGCCGACCGCGTTCGTTTCCGCTGAAGAAGCCGCGGCGAGCGTTCCCGCTGCGATTCGCGCCTGCGTCGAGAAAAATTTCGGCGCGGCTTTCACGCGCGTCGTTCCCGCGGCCGGCGTACGGATTTTTTCCGCGCGCGGGGAAATGTCTTCCGAACAGAATTCGGAGCGCGCGCCGGCGGAAGAGGGCGCGTCGTGCGACGCGGCGGAGACCGACGACTGAGGCGCGCGTTCCCGCATTTTCAGCCGCTTCCTTTTTTTTCATCGAACAGCGAACAACACAAAACACCGACAAAAAAATGAATTTCGGAGCGCCATTCCGCATCGGCATCATTTCGGACACGCACGGTCTGCTGCGTCCGGAGGTCGAAGAAATTTTCCGCGGCGCGGATCACATCCTGCACGCCGGCGACGTCGGCGACGCGGAAATTCTGCGTCGGCTCGCCGCGATCGCCCCCGTGACGGCGGTGCGCGGGAACACGGACGTCGCGCCGGCGTTCCGCCCGCTTCCGCTGTGCGAGGCGGCGAGCTTCGCCTCGGCGGACATTTTCATGCATCACGGGCATCTCGACGAGTTCAACATTCTGCCGCGCGGCGCGAACGTGCTCGTTTCCGGGCACACGCATGAGCCGATGGTCTGCTGGCGCGGGAACGTGCTCGTCGTCAATCCGGGTTCGGCGGGACCGCGGCGTTTCCGGCTTCCCGTCAGCGTCGCCGTGCTCACGATTTTCAATCGGGCGCGTTCCGTGCAGATTTACGAGCTTTCCGTCTGAAGGAGCGGCATTTCCGCGTTGCCATCCGCGAGCCAGACGTTAACTTTTTTTTCCGCCATGTCCGACAGCTTTTTCTCATACGAGGAACCCCTTGACGATTTTTCCGCGGAGCCGCCGTTTTTCGACGAAGTCGAGACCGAGCGCATAGAGACCGTTCACCGAAAGGCGTCCGTGACGGTGCGCGACTTTTACGAGAGCGCGCGGAAGCGCCTCGAGATGGAGCTCGTCGCCGGGGAAAAAGGTCTGGACAACGTCATCGGCGAAAAATCGCTGAACCGCCCGGCGCTCGCGCTCGCGGGCTATTTCAAGCATTTCGGGAACAGGCGTCTCCAGCTTTTCGGCGCCGGCGAAATTTCGTATTTGAGCGACTTGCGTCCGGAGACGCAGAAAGTGCTGCTCGAGGAAATTTTCGCGAAAGGCATTCCCGGCGTCATCGTTTCGCGCGGACTGCGCCCGACGCCGTCGATGATCGACCTCGCCGAAGCTTTCGGCGTGCCGATTCTGCGTTCCCGCATGAAGTCCAAGGATTTCACGGCGGAGGCGACGATGCTGCTCGACCAGAAATTCGCGCCCATCACGAACATTCACGGCACGCTGATCGACGTGCGCGGGAAGGGCGTGCTCATCCGCGGCGAAAGCGGCGTCGGAAAAAGCGAATGCGCGCTCGCGCTGATCGAGCGCGGCTACACGCTCGTCGCGGACGATTACGTGACCGTGAAGCTCGTGGGCGACGACACGCTCATCGGCTCTTCCAAAGAACTGAATTACGGCTTCATGGAATGCCGCGGGATCGGCATCATCAACATCGCGAGCATGTTCGGCATTCGCGCCGTGCGCCGCGCGAAAACGCTCGATCTCGTCGTCTCCTTCGTGCATTGGAAAGACGGCATGGAGGAAGAGCGCACGGGGCTCGCGACGCAGGCTTTCGAGGTGCTCGGCAGGCGCATTCCGAAAATCCAGCTCGCCGTGCGCCCGGGGCGCGACATGGCGCGGCTCGTCGAAGTCGCCGTGATGGTGCATTCGCTGCGCGAAATGGGGCACGATCCCGCACAGGAGCTGAACGAGCGGCTGATCCGCGCGATGAGCGGAACGCCGAAGCCTGAAGAGAAGCAGGGCGGCGGCGGTCCCGTCGCCTGAGGTTTTCCCGTTCCCGCAGAAAAGAGAAAAAAAAACGTTTGCCACGTCCGCGCTCCCGCCGTTCAATCAAAAAACTGCTTTTTCACGTCATGGCAACCATCGGAGAACGTCTTTCAGAAGCCCGGAAAAATTTCGGTCTCGACATCCGCAGCGCGTCGGAAGCGACGAAAATCCGCAGCGATTTTCTCGCCGCGCTTGAAGACAATCAGCCGGAGCGGATACGGCTCGCCGACGTCTACCGCATCGGCTTTCTGCGCATTTACGCCGAATATCTGAAGCTGGACGCGGATCGTCTCGTCGCGGAATTCCGCACGGAACTCAGCTTCAAGAACACGTCGGGCAAAGGTTCGCACCGGATCGTCTCGTCCGAGCTTTCCTCCGCGGGAACGGACGGCGGGAGCGGCGTTTTCCAAAGCCGAAGCGGCGACGCTTCTTGGAAAAAAATCCTGCACGACGGCGGCGCGCGTCTTGCTGTCGCTGTCGCGGCGGCCGTCGTCATCCTCGCGATTCTCGTTTACGGCGGCGTGAAAATTTTCGGCGGGAACGGCGCAGCCGCTTCGGAATCCGCGCAGGAAGTCGCGGAAGCGCCCGCGCCCGATACGCAGGTCTACGAATTTCAGGTCGTTTCGAAAGTCGCGCAGAACGTCGAAATCACGGATCGTTTCGGCAAGGGCGAGGGCCGCGCCGTGTTGCTCAACGGGCCGGTTTCTCCCGACAAGCCGTTGCTGCTGAAAGGGCGCGGCGTGCTGGAAATCCGCGACGGCGGAAAGGGAAATCTCGAGATCCGTTTCCCGAAACGCGCCGCGCTCCTCGCGTCGGAAAATGCGCGCGAAGCCGTCCGCTTTTCCGACGCCGACAAGGAGAACACGGCTTTCACTTCGTCCGCCGACTGGTGGACGGCCGACCCTTACAAGGAAGAAAACCGCTGATTTCCTTTTTTTTTTCCGCGCCCGGAAAAAAGACAGGCCGGAAAAGAAACGTTCCCGCAAAGTGCGCGCGGGAACGTTTCTTTTTTTTTTTTGCGCAGGCGCTTTGTCTAAAAATGTCATTTAAAATTGACAAAAACGACCAAGATGCGTTTCATGGCGGAAATTTTTCAGAACTTTGGGGACTTCGAAAAAAACAGAAAAGGGCGCCGTTCCCGCCGCGCCGATTGCGCCGGCGGCGTGGGAGTTGGCCGTCATCGACGTGTTCGTGCGCGGGGCGGCGATGTTCGGACTGCGCAAAAGCGTCGGCATGGTTTTCGGCGCGCTTTACTGTTCCCGCGCGCCGCTTTCCGCGCAGGAACTTCAGGCGAAACTGCAGCTTTCGCGCGGCGCGGTGGTCGAGGCTCTGCAGCTGCTGCGGCGGCTCGGCGCGGCGCGCGTGCATTTGAAGATAGGCGATCGGCGCGATTATTTCGCCGCGGAAACGGATTTGAAGAATTTCGTGCGCGGCTTCCTCAAGGAAGTCCTTGAGCCGGCGCTCGAAAAAGCCGAGCTGCGGCTTGTTCAGGCGAAGACGGCCGCTTCGGCGGACGCCGGCGGGAACGCTTCCGGCGCTTCGGACGCGGATTTCGCGTCTTCCCGCGTCGCTTCGCTTTCCGCGTGGAAATCCCGTTTCGGAGAGCTGATTCCGCTTTTGGACGGCTTTCTTTCTCGGAAGGAAAAATAACTGTGGCGCAATCGTCTTCCATCTCCGCGAACAATCGCCGCATCGCGAAAAACACGCTGATGCTCTATGTGCGCATGGCGTTCACGATGGGCCTCGGCATTTTCACCACGCGCGTGCTGCTCGAAGCGCTCGGCGAGACGGATTACGGCTTGGTCAACGTCATCGGAGGCGTCGTCACGATGTTCGCGTTTCTCTCGGGAACGATGTCGGCGGCGTGTTCCCGTTTTTTCAATTTCGAGCTCGGGCGGAGAGATTACGCGCGGCTCGCGCAGACGTTCAGCCTCACGCGGCTGATTTACGTCGCGCTGACCGTCTTGCTGCTGATTCTCGCGGAAACGGTCGGGCTGTGGTTTTTGGAAAACAAGGTCGTCGTTCCGGCGGAACGCGCCGACGCCGCATTTTGGTTTTTCCAGTTTTCCGTCGGCACGTTTTTGCTGAGCACGCTTTCCGTGCCGTATTCCGCGCTGATCATTTCGCGCGAAAACATGAAAGCGTTCGCGTGGATTTCGGTTTTCGAGGCGGCGGCGCGCCTGGGAATCGTCTATCTGATCTCGCTTTCGGGGTTCGACAAACTCGCGTTTTACGGCGCGCTCCTGATGTTCGTCGGCGTCGTTCATTTTTCCCTGAATCTGCTTGTGTGCCGCAGGAATTATCCGGAGTCGCGCGCCGGTTTCTTTTGGGACCGCAGGCGTTTCGCGGAGCTTGTCGCTTTCGGCGGATGGAATCTTTGGGGGGCGATGGCCGGACTGTTCACCAACGTTTTCGTCAACGTCCTGCTGAACAATTACTTCGGGCCGGCCGTGAACGCCGCGCGCGCCGTCGCGCAGCAGGTTTCCGGAGCGATTACGGGCTTCACGCAGAATTTCCTCACGGCGACGCGCCCGCAAGTCGTCCAATACTACGCGGCGGGGGATTTGGCGCAGTCGCACCTGCTCACGATGCGCGCGTCGCGCATGGGATTTTTTCTGCTGTTTTTCTTCGCGCTTCCCGCGTGGCTGCTGATGCCTTTCGTGCTGGGGCTTTGGCTTGAAACCGTTCCCGCTCACACCGTCGCGTTCGCGCGGCTGATTCTGATTCAGCTGCTCGTCGATTCCTTTTCGTTCCCGCTGATGACGCAGGCGCAGGCTTCCGGGAAAATCGCGCTTTATCAGAGCGTCGTCGGCGGAACGCTGTGGCTGACGCTGCCGTTCGCGTGGATTGCGCTGAAGTTCTTTTCCGCGCCGCCGGAAGCCGTGCCGTGCGTTTTCGTCGGAATTTCCTGCGTCTGCCTTTTGCTGCGTCTGATTTTGGTGCGCCGCTGCGCGAGGCTGTCCGTGCGCGCTTTCGTGAAGGGCGTTCTCGTTCCCGCGGGGCTCGTCGCCGTCGCGGCTTCCGTCGTTCCCGCGTGGATCGCTTTCCGCGCCGTTCCCGTTCCGGGCTGGGCGCAGTTTTTCGCCGTCGGGTTCGCGAGCGTTTTCTGTGCCGTTCCCGCCATCGCCTTCATCGGACTCAAACGGGACGAGCGCGGCGTCGCCCTCAATTTCGTCAAAAGAAAAATTTTACGCCTATGAAAAAGAAACTGAAACAGATTCTCAAAAGTATTCCCGCCGCAAGGGCGGCGTATCGGCTGGTTTGCCGGCTTTTTCTCGAGCCTTGGAAAATGCGCGGCATGTTCGCGTACGACCGCCGGCGCTTTCTGAAGTTTTCGCCGCATTCCCGCGAAACGAAAGTCGGCGCGCTCGCCGCGATCGTCATGACGTATCACATCGTCGAAAAAGGGCTCACGATGCCGGGAATGCGTCTCGGCTTCGGGCGGGAAAAGCTGCTCGCGCTCATCGGGAACCTTCATGATTTCGCGGACAAATACGGGACGGACGAACCGCAGTTCCGCGCGGCCGTCGCCGTCGTCGCCGAATACGGAAAAACGCACGCCGATGCGGGATTCGCGCTTGACGAAGAGCGTTCCCGCGCGATTGCCGCGCTGCTTGAGCGCGTTCCCGTCGCGCCGTCGAGGCAAATCGAAATGACGCGGGAACGCTACTGGGCGAACCTCGACGCGCCGTTCGAAGCGTTTTCCGCGTCGCGGCACTCCGTGCGGAATTTTTCCGGAAGCGTATCCGTGGAGCAGATACGCGCCGCCGTCGCCCTCGCGAACGGCGCGCCTTCCGCGTGCAACAGGCAGTACGTGCGCGTGCACTGCGTGACGGACCGCGCGCTGGTGCGCAAATGCCTCGCGCTGCAGAACGGCAATCGCGGTTTCGGACATCTCGCCGACAAGCTGCTCGTCCTCACCGCCGACTTGCGCGCCGTGTGGGGCGCGGAACGCAACGACCTTTTCACGAACGCCGGGATTTACCTGATGAATCTTTGCTACGCGCTGCACAAGAACCGCGTCGCGCACTGCCTGCTCAATTGGTCTACCCCCCCCAACCGATCGCGCGTTGCGCGCGCTTTTGGCTATTCCCGAACCTGAAGCCGTCGTCGTCCTCATCGCCTGCGGCGATGTTCCGGAAAAGTTCAGGCTGGCGTCTTCGCCGCGGAAATCCGTTGATGAAACGCTTGTGCTTCACTGAATGATCCCCGCGTTTCGCGGGAACGGAACTTCGCCCGAGGCGAAAAATCCGTTCCTGCGAAATGATTGTCCTGAAACAAAAAGAAGATTGCTGCGGCTGTCATGCCTGCGAAACCGTCTGTCCGAAAAAGTGCATCGCGATGCGCGTCGATTCCGAAGGATTTCTGTATCCGGAAACCGACGCGTCGCTCTGCATCGCGTGCGGACTCTGCGAAAGAGTCTGCCCGGTTCTCAACGCGCCTTCGCGCGGCGGGAACACGGTTCCGGCGGAAAATTTTTACGAAGAGCCGCGCGTTTTCGCCGCGCAGTGCGCGGGCGAAGAGCTGCGCATGGCGTCCGCTTCGGGAGGAGCGTTCACCGTGTTAGCCGAACGCGTCATCGGGAACGGCGGCGTCGTTTTCGGCGCGCGCTGGAACGAGGATTTCACCGAGGTTTTTCACGCGTGGACGGATACGCTCGACGGCCTCGCGGCGTTTCGCGGAAGCAAGTATCTGCAGTCGCGCATCGGCGGCGCGTTCGAGAAAGCGCGTGAGTTTCTTCGCGCGGGACGCGAAGTGATGTTCACGGGAACGCCGTGTCAAATCGCGGGCTTGCGGCGGGCGCTGCGGCGGAATTATCCGAATTTGCTCGCCGTCGACATCGCCTGCCACAGCGTCCCTTCACCGAAGGCGTGGCGCGCGTTTTTCGCGGATCTGCTGAACCGCGAGCGCATCGCGCATCCGACGGACGTGCGCTTCCGCAAAAAAGTTTTCGACGAAAAGCGCGGCGCGTGGAATTGCTCGAAGTTTTCCGTCGAAACCGCCGCGGGAACGGCGTTTTGCGCGCCGCTTTACGGGACGCCGTTCGGAAAAGGATTCGGGAGCGGACTTTTTTCTCGGCCGTCTTGTCATGATTGCCCGGCGAAAAGCCGCACGAGCGGGAGCGACGTCACCATCGGCGATTTTTGGGGCGTCGAAAAATATTTTCCGGACTTGAAGTCGAGCGAGGGGCTTTCCGTCGTCATCTGCAATACGGAGCGCGGGAATGCAGCGTTCGCGGCGGTGAAGACCTCTTTCGGCGTTCTGCGTGAGGCGTCTTACGCGCAGGCCGTTCCCGCCAACGGCGGGCTGCGGAACGAAACGCGCCGGCATCCGAAGCGCGAGGAGTTTTTCGCGGAATTCAACGCGGCGGGAACGCCTGCCGAGGCGGCCGCCGTCATTCGCCGATTCACGAAAACGCCGTTCCTGCGCCGCGCGCGCAATTTCGTCTTCCGCCGCGCGCGCCGCATCCTCGCTTGCGCGGGAATGCTCGCGAAACTTCTGAAGCGGGAGCTTTCCCAATGAGACAATTTTTTGACGCATCATGAAAACAGGCATACTGACGTTTCACGCCGCGTACAACTACGGCGCGGTTCTGCAGGCTTACGCGCTGCAGGAGTATCTGAAAAAGCTCGGACACGAAGTCGAGGTCATCGATTACCGTCCCGAGTATCTGATTCGCGGATACACGGTTTTTCTTTTCCCGCGCTTGCGCGGCGTTCCGCTTCCGCGAAAAATCCTGCGCTTGGGATATTGGGGGCTGCGCCTTCCGCGGCGCCTCGCCGAAGCTCCCGCGAGAATTCGCCGCCGCGCCGGCTTTGAGAAATTCATTTCGGAAAAGCTGCAGCTTTCGCGCGAGCGTTTCGCGAAGGGCGGCCGCGTTCCCGCGGAAAATTACGACGCGATCGTTTTCGGCAGCGATCAGATTTGGTCGCCGAATCATACGGACGGCGGCGATCCCGTTTTCCTCGGCGATTTCCCCGCGCCTGCGGGAACGCTCAAAATCGCTTACGCGGCGAGCGCGGGAGCGGCTTCCGCCGCGCTCGGCGAGAATCCGCTTTTCGCCGGCGCGCTGAAAAACTTCGACGCGATATCGGTGCGCGAGGAGAATCTTGCGGCGTCGCTCCAGCCGAAAACGCCGCTGAAAATCGAAACGGTTCTTGACCCGACGATGCTCGTCGACAGAAGCGTTTGGGAGAAAATCGCGGAACCTCCGGCGCTCAAAGAAAAATATGTTCTGCTTTATCAGATCGTGCATGATCCGAACGCGGAGCGCATCGCGCGGGAAATCGCGGCGCAGATCGGCGCGAAAGTCGTTTCGCTCGCGAGCTACGCACTCAGACGCGGCATGCTGAAGGAGGAAACGCCGGAGCAGTTCGTCGGCTGGTTCAAAAACGCGGCATGCACGGTGACGACGTCGTTTCACGGCACGGCGTTTTCTCTGATTTTCGAAAAGCCGCTTTATTACGTCGGACGCGGGCTGGCCGCGGAGAACAGGCCGAAGCAGATTCTCCGCGCGCTCGGGCTTGAATCCCGCTATCTTCGTCCGGGAGCGCCGTGTCCTGAATTTTCGGAAATCGATTACGCGCGCGTAAATGAAACGCGGGGCGGGATATGCGCGCTGCAGGCGCGTTCCCGGGCGTTTTTGGAACGCGCGCTGTCGCTGCGGAAATGAAAAAAGAAGAAGCTCCGCTTTGCGCAAAGCGGAGCTTCTTCTTTTTTTTTTTGCGCGTTCCCGCGCGGCGGGAACGGTAATCAGAGTCTCTCTTCGTCGCGGAGCGCAATGTGCACGTCCTTGAGCTGGCGCGGCGTGACGGCGGAGGGGCACTGCGCCATCAAGTCCTGTCCGCGCTGCGTTTTCGGGAACGCGAGGAGATCTCGAATGGAAGAGCGGCCCGCGAGCATCGTGACGAGGCGGTCGAATCCGAGCGCGATCCCGCCGTGCGGCGGCGCGCCGTAGCTGAACGCTTTGAGCATGTAGCCGAAGCGCGTTTCGACGACGTCCGACGGGATTTTCAGCACGTCTTCGAAGACTTTTTTCTGCATATCCGGATTGTGGATACGGATCGAGCCGCCGCCGATTTCCCAACCGTTGAGCACCATGTCGTAGGCGTTGGCCTTCACGCGGCCCGGATCGCTCTTGAGGTACTGGATATCCTCATCACGCGGTGCCGTGAACGGATGGTGCATCGCCTTCCAGCGGTTCTCCTC
>ERZ779737.2158-NODE-2158-length-13501-cov-3.155808_pt1 | contig 13501 bp, 12 predicted proteins | sample MGYA00511889_ERZ779737 | MGnify/ENA primary metagenome ERZ779737 (study PRJEB29588, sample SAMEA2163575) | human gut metagenome | biome: human gut; feature: human-associated habitat; material: faeces | place: Denmark | collected 2008/2010 ...
ACTCCTCCCGCCTTTTCCAAACGAAAGGGCGGTTTTGTTTTAACAAAACATTGAAGGAGTTGAACATAATGGCAACCAAAAATCACGAAATCATCAAAATCAGGAACGGCATTGCCCGCCAGCTGCGCGATACCCGAATCAGCGCGCACCTGTCGCTGGCACAGGTTGAAAAGCTGTCCGGCATTCCGGCCAATATTATCGACTTGCTGGAAGTCGGCATCAAACCGGTTGACCTCGGCCATCTGCACCAGCTGGCCAAAGCCTACGGCAAGGCGGTCAAAATTACCCTGATATGAAAAAAGCCCCGATATTAAAAGTCAAGCATAAGAAAAATAATATTGTCATTCTCGTGCTTTCTCTTCTTATTATCATTGCCGGACCATCCGGCAGAGATGTCCGGCTCAAGGCCGAACATGACAAATAAACAAAGCCCCTCTTCCGAGGGGCTTTTATGTTGCCGTGTATAATGAAACTCCCCGGGCTCACGCCCGGGGTATCTTTTGTTCCAAAATCTCAGCTTCGCTTGATTTTGCCCCCCGCTAAAAGGAAAGGATTTACAAATTTGGCCGTCATCCCGGCCATGGAGCCGGGATCCAGTCTGTTTAATAAGAAAACTCCGTTTTCTTGCGGCGGGATACACACTCCATCCCTCGGGCTTACGCCCGGGGTTGATTGTGAGCGGAATTTATAAAACCCCGGGATTTTTCATCCCGGGGTTTTTAAGTCAGGTAAAATTACCTCTTACAGGATGTCCGCCATATTGATTTCCTGCGGGACGGCGGTGGCCGCCTGAACGGTTTGTTTGGCGGCGGCGGTCGTCTTGTTGGCGGCGGTTTTTACGGCCGTTTTCTTTTTGGTCGCGGCGGCGCGTTGTTTGGCGGCGGAAGTTTTGGCCTGCGCTTTTATGTCCGCGGCTTTTTTAACGGCCTGCTGTTTGGCGGCTTCGGCCTGGGCCTGTACGGCGGCGGCTTCTTCCGCCAGCACGGACGGGGCTTCCGGCGCGTCTTTACCCAGCTTGGCGGCTACCTGGCGGTCAATTTCTTCCTGCAAGGCGGCTTCTTTCTGGGCTTTGGCTTTCGCTTTGGCGTCGGCTTTGGCCTGTTTCAGCGCGGCTTTTTTAGCTTCGGCGTCTTTTTTAGCCTTGGTTTTGGCTTCTTCGGCCTGGGCCTTGGCGTTTTCTTTAGCTTCTTTGGCTTTCGCTTTGGCGCTTTCTTCGGCTTCTTTCAGTTTGGCCTTGGTTTCGGCGCTTTTGTCGGCGGAAGCGGCGGTTTTGTTGTTGGCCTTGGCGGCTTTGATTTTAGCAGCGGCGGCTTCTTTTTTAGACTGGATGTCTTTTCTCAAAGCGGTAACTTTGGACAGCGTGCAGTTGTTGATGCAGGTTACGTCGCCCGCGGCGCAGCCGCAGTTGTTGTCGGCGGCGGAAACGCTGGTCGGCCACGCGGCGGCCATGGTTAGCGCAAACGCAAATACGATGATTTTTTTCATTTTTCCTTCTCCTTTTAAAATAAAACTGCCTTACCTGTTTATTTTACTACAATTTGGCGTCCCTCTCAACGTCCGTTTTTTAATTAAAATCAAGCGGGCGCGGCGGGACGGTTTTTTGTAAAATATATATATGGAAACTGTTATCGCTGCCCCTTTATGGGTGAATATTTTACTCGGTATTGTGGTAATCAACCTGCTGGTGTGGCCGCTTGCGTCGCGCTGGGTGGAAAGCCACCTGGAGCTGTTTCTCCTGGGCGTGGGGGCGGCGGCGGTAACCGTCAGCGGGGGCTGGAGCGTTGATTTTATTTACGAAACCCTCAACTATCCCGTCAACGTCGCGTTTATCGTGCTGATTGTCAGCGTTATTTTCAACAATTATTCCCGTTATATTTTCCGCGTGCTGTTTGCGTTTTTCCGCAAGCTGGAGCCCAAGTACAGCTTCGGCCTGCTGATTTTTCTGCTGGGGATGACCTCTTCCCTGGTCAGCGTAACCGTATCGGCCCTGGTGCTGGCGGAAGTGTTAAAAGTAGTCAATTTGGAGCGTTCCGCCACCGTGCGCATCACGGTGTTTGCGTGTTACGCCATCGGCCTGGGCGCGGTGCTTACGCCGCTGGCGGAGCCGCTGGGGCTGATTATCAACAACGCCCTGGCCGGAGCCCCGCACCATGCGGATTTCTTCTTTTTAATGCGCCACTTTTTCTGGTGGATTGCCCCCGCCATTTTGTTAATGTCCGCGGCCGCCGGCTACTCGGCGCGCAACGCGGGCACCACGCTTCAAATGCATATCCGCGAGGATAAAGAAACGTACGCCTCCATGCTGCGCCGCACGCTGCACATTTATATGTTCGTGGCCGCGCTGAATTTAATCAGCACGGGGCTGCGCCCGCTGGCGCAGAGCACGATTACCCATTTGGGCGGCAAGGTGCTGTTTCTCGCCAACGCCGTTTCCGTGATTATTGACAACGCCACGCTGGCCGCCATTGAAATCGTACCCACCATTTCTATGAACGATTTGGTGTATATGGTGGTTGGGCTGGCGGCGTTTGGCAGTATGCTCGTGCAGGGCAATCTGCCCAACATCGTAGCCGCCGAAAAGCTGGGCATTAAAAGCCGCGAATGGGCTTCCGTGGCCGTGCCGACGGGGCTTGCGCTCATGGGCGGCTATTTCATCATTCTTTCCATCGTATTATAGGTCCGGTCCCATCCCAAGGTGGGACTTTTGACCCTTGTCCGTCTCTTTCCATTCTGTTATGCTGAATATAAGCGGTTGCTTCCGCCCGGGCGCAGACCGGGCCTCATCCTTTTAACCGTATTTGAGGAGTATCTATGAAGTGGATGGCTGTTTTGTTGGTGTTGTGCGCGGCTTTTCCGTGTATGGCGCAAAAAAATTTGGCAAAAGAAGCGCTGGGCAAAGGCGCTTTGACGGAAGCGCTTGGGAAAAACGCCGGACGGAACCTGCTGCGCTCCGCCCGCGTGGTGCAGGGAAAAATTCTGTTAAACGGCGCGCGCCGGCCGGCCCGTCGCGCGGTGCCGCCGCTGGAACAATATGTTTTAAAGTCCGTCGCGCCCACCCCTTTGTATAAACTGCCGCTTTTGTTGTACGAACCGTCGCAGAGGCAGCAGGCGGAAGCGATGCTGTCGTATATGCAGGTGATGGACGAATTTAAAGATTTCAAAGCGGATATGGACCCGTTTCTTTATTACCAGGCTAAACCAAGCGAAAGCCGCGTGCTGCCGAATTCCGAACGGGCGACGCTGATGCAGAAAATCAGCCATATGAACGCCAGGCTGGCGACGCTGAGCTATGTAGTGTCCCCTAACGATCCGGCGTTGAAAGCGGCGCATGAATATATGGTTTATGCCACGGAAACCGTTTCGCCGGTGCTGCGCGGTATGTTCGGCGGAAAACAGGTAACGCGTCCGGACCGGACTTTTAAGCAGGAAGAGTTTTTTCTCCATACGCCCAAAGGGCGGGAGGAATCCGCGCTGGCCAGCCTGCTGCCGGGTTCCGTGCGCACGCGCCAGGTGGCGCGCACCCTGCCGCCGGGGCTGACCATGGCGGTGCTGAACGACCGGGAAAGCGTGCTCAAAAAAATGCAGGAACTCAACGCCACCGTTTTTTGCCCCGAGTGGAAAATTTACACCTATACCAATACGGAAGATTTACTGGGCGAAATCCGGCGCCACAACGTGAAGTTTGACGTTATTTTAACCGATATCATCGTGCCGGGCGGCGGCGGGTATTACCTGACGGCGGCCCTGCGCGACCAGGGCTTTAACGGCGTCATTCTGGCGGCCACGGCCTACCAGGAAGACGAAAAACTGGGCCTGGGTATGTTCAACAAAGGGTTTGACGGAATGTTTTCGCTTCCGCAGGGGTTTGAAGAAGGCAAAGACTGGCCGCGCGAGCTGATGAAAGGCTTTCAAAATTATTTTTACTACCGCGATTTAAACGGCTGGAAACGCTGAGGGCCCACCCGCAGGACCCATCCCGTTATGGGCCAAAGGGCCCTGGCGCGGCGCCGCGCGGAAGATTATACTATCAGTACAGAACTTTTTACAGGAGAGTGTTATGAATCATTTTTATGCAAAGTGGATTGTCTGCTCTTTATGTCTGACGCTGGGCGCGTCGGCATACGCGCAGGGAACCAAACAGGTGATTACGGCCGGAAGCCGCGCCTTGGGCTCTTCGGCGGCGAGAGAAGCGTCTGCTTTAAAAACCATGGACGGCTGGTACGAATCCGGCGCGGCGATTAAACGTGCGGTGTCCGCCGCGGCTATGCGCGCGGCGCCCAAACCCGTTGTACATCCCGCGGACCGCCGCGATCACGCTTTTCGCAACAGCAGTTTTTTCGGTCCCATTACGCCCACGCCGGTGAAGGATTTGCGCGTGCGTCTTATCCACCCGTCGCAGGCGCAGGTGAACGAGGCGTTTGCCGAATATCATCAGCTGATGAGCGACTTGAAGTCGCTGCGCAAAGAAGTCAACACCAAACTGCTTTATAAAACCATTCCCAACGATAAATGGACGGCCCTTTACCCGCAGGAACGCCGCCCGCTGATTGTGGAAATTTCCCGTATGAAAGGCCGTACGGAAAAATTGCTCAACGTGGTGTTTGCCAACGATCCGGCGCTTTTGCAGGCGGACGCGTGGCTGGATGAAGCGATGAAGCAAGTCAATCCGTTTTACGTGGCGGGTTTAAAAAGACGCAAACGCCTGGATCAACGGGCTTTTAGCCGCGACGAGTTCTTTTTGAAAAGCCCGCGGGAAATTCCGGAAGGGATGCCCACCCCGTACAGAACCGAAGTGCCGGCCAATATGCGCGTGGTCGTACTCAACGACCAGACCGACATCTTGGATATGTACAAACTCTGGGAAAGAGAAAACCGCCTGGGCCCGGGCTGGACGGTTGCCACCTATAAAGACACCCGCGAGATGATTCACGCCATACAGTCCGGCGAAGTATACGATTTGGTCATCACCGACTTGACGGTTCCCGGCGGCGGCGGATATTACCTGGTGGACCAGCTGCGCGAGATGCGCCTGAATATGCCCATTATCGGCTGCAGTATGTACACCATTGATAAATTAAACGCCGAAAAAATGTTTGAACAGGGGTTTGACGGTTACATCTACGGGGACGATTTGTTTGAAGAGCCGGCCGGTTCCGTGAGCTGGATGGGGTACATTAAAAAGTATTATTGGTACAAGAACTTTAACGGCTGGTCCCGCTGAGCGGTTTTTTGCGGACTGTTATAAACGCGGCCGGGAGTTTTCCGGCCGCGTTTTTGTGTCAAACGGCTAAACGCGTTTGACACGGCGGACCGATGGAGTTATAATAGGGAAAGAAGTCCCTGGCTATTATTTTCAAGTTAAACGTGTTATCTGCCGTATCGGCGCGGCTTGTCTGCGCGCCGCGTGTTTTATCATCGCCCAGAGAGAGGAACGAGTATGACAGACAGATTCACCCCCGCCGCAAAGATTCTCAAGAGTTATGATTACGACAGCTCCAAGCTGATACCTATTCTCCAAAAAGTGCAGGATGAATACAAATATCTTCCCGAAGATATTATGCGTTTTATCGCCAACGAGTTGGATATTTCCCCGGCCAAAGTGTTCGGCGTAGCCACTTTTTTTGCGCATTTCGCCATTACGCCCAAAGGCAAGCATATTATTAAAGTGTGCAACGGCACCGCCTGCCACGTGAAAGGTTCTTCTTTCGTGATTAACACGGTGAAAGACAAATTAAAACTGAAAGACGGACAGGAAACCACCGACGATATGATGTTTACGCTGGAATGCGTTTCCTGCCTGGGGGCCTGCGGGCTGGCGCCCGTGATGGTGATGGACGATACGGTGCACGGCCAGATTACTCCGGCCAAAGCCGTGGAAATTATTGATTCCGTGATTGCTTCGGAGGCTAAAAATGCCCACTAAGAACATTGAAAAAATCGCCAAAGATTATAACGACGCTTACAAAAAAATCACCGGCCGCGTAGTCATCTGCGGCGGAACGGGCTGCATTGCGGGCGGTTCAATGAAAGTATACGAAGCGTTCCAGAAAGAAATGGAAAAACGCCACATCGGCTTCTGCCTGCAAATCACCAAAGACTGCCACGAAAACTATTTAAGCCTTTCCGGCTGCCGCGGTTTCTGCGCCATGGGGCCGCTGGTGAGCGTGGGGGATATTTTTTACACCAAAGTAAAACCCGAAGACGTGGCGGAAATTGTGGAAAAAACGCTTTTGAAAGGCGAAACGGTGGACCGCCTGCTCTACCATAATCCCGTAAACGACCAAAAAGCCAAAACCGTGGCCGACATCCCTTTTTACGCCAAGCAGGAACGCATCCTGCTGCACGACTGCGGCCGCATTAATCCCGAAGATATCAACGAATACATCGCCCACGGCGGCTACGCCCAGGCCAAGCGCGCGTATACCGAAATGACGGACGAAGAAGTCTGCAAAGAAATAATTGCCTCCGGCCTGCGCGGCCGCGGCGGCGGCGGATTCCCGACGGGTAAAAAATGGGATTTGACCCGCGTGGAACCCGGCCCCAAAAAATACGTCATCTGCAACGCCGACGAGGGCGACCCGGGCGCGTTTATGGACAGAAGCGTTATGGAAGGCAACCCCAACGCCGTGCTGGAAGGGATGATGATTGCCGCGCGCGCCATCGGCGCCGACGAAGGCTATATCTACGTGCGCATGGAATATCCGCTGGCCATTGAGCGCGTGCGCACCGCCATTAAACAGGCCGAAGAGTTGGGCCTTCTGGGCGAAAACATTTTCGGCTCCGGCAAGAATTTTAAAATTAACGTTATGGAAGGCGCGGGCGCGTTCGTCTGCGGCGAAGAAACCGCTTTAATCGCTTCCGTGGAAGGCAAACGCGGTATGCCCAAAATTAAACCGCCGTTCCCCAGCCAGCGCGGTTTGTTTGGTAAACCCACCGTCATCAATAACGTGGAAACGCTGGCGACCGTGGCCAAAATTATGGAAATGGGCGCGGAGGAGTTCCGCAAAATCGGTACGCTGGGCAGCCCGGGCACCAAGACGTTCGCCGTAACGGGGCACATCGCCAACACCGGCCTGGTGGAAGTGCCGATGGGCACCACGTTAAGGCAGGTGATTGACGACGTGGCCGGCGGTACGACCAACGACGACGGCACCGTCAATAAATCCGCTTTTAAAGCCGCGCAGATCGGCGGCCCTTCGGGCGGCTGTTTAACGCGCGAACACCTGGACCTGCCCCTGGATTTTGACTCCTTAAAATCCGCGGGCGCGATGGTCGGTTCGGGCGGCCTGGTGGTGATGAACAACAAGACGTGCATGGTAAACGTCGCGCGCTTTTTCCTGGAGTTTACGCAGCGCGAATCCTGCGGCAAATGCGTGCCGTGCCGCGAAGGCACGGAGCAGATGCTTACGATGTTAAACGACATTGTAGAAGGCCGCGCCACGTTAAAAACGCTGGAAAACCTGGAAGACCTGGCCAAGGCCGTGCAGAAAGCGTCGCTCTGCGCGCTGGGCAAAACGGCCCCGAACCCGGTGCTCTCTACGCTGAAACATTTTAAAGAGGAATACCTCGCCCACGTGGTGGACAAACGCTGCCCCGCCGGCGTGTGCAAAGCGCTTGCCCGGTTTGAAATCCTCGCCCAGAAATGCAAAGGCTGCGGTATGTGCAAACGCGCCTGCCCCGTGCAGGCCATCACCGGCGAAGTGGGCAAACCGCACCACATTGACCCCAAAAAATGCATCAAATGCGGCGGCTGCAAATCCACCTGCAAATTCGGCGCGGTCGTAACGGGAGCGTAATTATGGAAAAAGAACAATTTGTTACCATTGAAGGAAAAAGAATTCCGATTGAAGGCGAAAAAAACCTGTTGGAACTGGTCCGCAAGGCCAACTTCAACATTATGACGTTCTGCTACCACCCGGAGCTGGCCGCCTACGGCGCATGCCGGCTGTGTCTGGTGGAGGTGGAAGGGATGGGCATCGTGGCGTCGTGCACCGTGGCCCCCAAGGCGGGGATGAAGGTGCGCGTCAACAGCGACGAAATCCGCCACCTGCGCCGCATCAACCTGGAGCTTCTGCTTTCCTCCGGCAATCACGACTGTACGCTTTGCAGCAAGTCCAACAACTGCAAACTCCAGAAGCTGGCCAAAGATATGGACGTAACGGAAATCCGTTTTAAATCCAAAAAGCTGGACAGCCATAAAGACGCCACTTCCCCCGCCTTGGTGCGCGACCACAGCAAATGCATTTTGTGCGGCAACTGCGTGCGCATTTGCAACGAAGTGCAGGGAATCGGCGCGATTGATTTTGCGTTCCGCGGGTTCCGCTCCAAAATCGCCACCGCGTTTAACAAAGAACTCGGCCAAAGCCACGAATGCGTATCCTGCGGCCAGTGCGCGCGCGTATGCCCTACGGGCGCGTTGATGCCCAACTCGTCGGAAATTGAAGAGGTGTTTAAAGCTATTAACGACCCCAAGAAAAAAGTGGCCGTGCACATCGCTCCGGCGGTGCGCGTGGGTCTGGGGGAAATTTTCGGCCTGCCCCAGGGGCAGAATGTGGACGGCAAAATCGCCGCCGCGCTGCGTATGCTGGGGTTTGATTACGTCTACGACACCGCCTTCGCGGCCGACCTGACGATTGTGGAGGAAGCCGCCGAATTTTTAACGCGCTTTAAAAACGGCACCAACTTGCCGCAGTTTACCAGCTGCTGCCCCGCGTGGGTAAACTATGTGGAAAAATTCGCGCCGGAATTTATCCCCAACCTCTCCACCGCCCGCTCGCCCATGCAGATGATGGGCCCGGTGCTGAAGGCGGATTTTGAGGAAAAAGGCGGCAAGCGCGAAGACCTCGTGGTCGTGGCGGTGATGCCGTGCTCGGCCAAGAAATCCGAAGCCAAACGCGGCGAGTTCTACGTGGACGATAACCCGGATACGGATTACGTCGTTACCACCGTGGGCCTGGCGCGTATGATTAAAGAGGCGGGCATTGATTTCGTGAACCTGGAAAACGAATGGTTTGATATGCCGTTTGGCACCAAAACGGGCGCGGGCGTGATTTTTGGCGCGTCCGGCGGCGTGATGGAAGCCGCGCTTCGCTATGCGCTGGCGGAGCTGGACCCGGCCAACGCGCGCAGCGTTAAATTTTCCAGCCTGCGCGAGAGCAAAGTATTTAAAGAAAAAACCGTTGAGGTGGGGGACGTTAAAATCCGCACCGCGGTGGTAAGCGGCCTTAAAAACGCGCGCAAACTGTTGGATGACATCAAAGCCGGCAAGGACCATTATGATTTTATTGAAGTAATGTCCTGCCAGGGCGGATGCGTGGCCGGCGCCGGACAGCCTCAGTTTGACGGCTGGGCTCCGCGCAAAAAACGCGCGGAAGGGCTGTATCAGGAAGATACGGAGCTGGCGTACAAGTCGCAGGACAACAGCGGCGTGCTGGCGCTCTACGGACGTATTTTGGATAAAGTGGGCGGCCAGAAAGCGCACCGCCTGCTGCATACGCATTATAAAGACCAGAAGGACCGCACCGGGCAGAAAAAATAACCGGTTGCGTCTGTTTTGCCGAAAGGGGCGGGGATTTTTCCCCGCCCCTTTCAGCTGCCGGGTTGGGTGGAAGGGAGTTAAAAAGCTACAATATTGTATATGCTTAACTGGAAAGGATTTATTTGCGGGATTGTTACGTCCGCCACGTTCGGGCTCATTCCGCTTTTTACGCTTCCGCTGATGGCGGCGGGGATGAATGTGCCGTCCGTCCTGTCTTACCGCTTTTTTATTTCCATGCTGATGATGGGCGCCTTTTTGTTCGTGATGCGCCGTTCGTTTCGGGTAACGCGGCGGGAAACCGCCGCGCTGGCGGGGCTGAGCCTGCTCTACACCGGTTCGGCGGTGTTTTTATTCTGGTCCTATCATTACCTCGCCAGCGGCATCGCCACCACGATGATGTTTTTGTATCCCGTGTTTGTGGCGCTGATTATGATTGTCTTTTTTAAAGAGAAAAACTCGTTTTGGACGATGTCCGCCATCGTGCTGGCGGTGTCCGGCGTGGCGATGCTTTCGTGGAACGGCGAAGCGGGCGGCGTGAGTTTTACGGGTATCTTGCTGGCGGTGCTGTCCGGCCTGTCATACGGCATATATATCGTTTCCGTCAATAAATCATGCGTGCGGGATATGGCTTCCGCCAAGCTGACGTTCTATGTGTTTTTATTTACGGGGCTGTTTATGCTGGCGGGCGCATACGCGATGGGGGATTTACAGCGTATTCCCACCTGGCGGTGCGATTTGAATTTAACGCTTTTGGCGCTGATTCCTACGGTGGTTTCCAACCTGACGCTGGTGGCCGCCATCAAGTCTATCGGGTCCACCTTTTCGGCCGTCTTGGGGGCGATGGAACCCGTAACGGCGATGACCGTGGGCGTGTGGGTATTTGGCGAGCCGTTTACCCGGATGACCGCCTGGGGCGTGGCGCTGATTATTTTGGCGGTCACGCTGGTGGTGCTGGCGCCGGCTTTGGAAAAGGGATACCGGCTGGGAAAATTATTCTATATTACGAAGGTGAAAGGGATACATCCCGACATCATGCCGTATCATTGACGGGTTTTTGCTACAATATAAAAAAATCGCAGGAAAGGAGATTATATGGTTCTTGGACAACGCGGTTCCATCCACACGATTGTCTTGGGGTTGGTAATTATAGTAGGTTTCGGAATAGCCCTGGGCTGGCCGCAGTATCAAAAGCATAAAACGGTGGCCTCCGCCCAGCGCGCGCTGGATTTGGGTAAAGCTTTGGCTTTTGCCGAAGCCACCTATAAAACACAGCACGGCGCGTATACGCCGGATTTTGCGCAGCTGGGCCTCGCCCTGCCGTGCCCGGTGGTGCGGGACGGGGATAAAATTGAAATGGAGTGCAGCGATTACGTCTACCGGCTGGAAGAAGGCGGCGTATTGCGCGTACAGCACAAAGGCCTGCCGAAATGGTTTGATTTGGATTTGGCGAAAGGTTCCGTGGACTGCTCGCACGAAGACGGTTCCATCGCCGGCAGCCATATCTGCTCGCGCGTGGATTTAACCGGTGCGGCGCAGCCGCAGTTTGATGGGACAAATTAAAATTTTGTAAGGAGACTCTCTATGAAAAAAGCATTGGCCGCATTGTTGGTACTGCCTTTGTTATTCGCCTGCTCGCCCAGCGTGAAACGCGTGGAGACCAATCTGGTCAAAGACGTAAGCGGCGGCTGGAACGATACGGACGCCCAAATGGTCGCCCAGGAAATGATTACCGACTGCCTGCAGGGCGGCTGGTATAACCGCTTTTTGACCCGCAGCGGCAAAGAGCCCACCGTCATCGTGGGTACGGTGACCAACAACACGATGGAGCATATCAACACGGGCGTATTTATTGAAGAAATGCAGCGCGCGCTGATTAACTCGGCCAAGGTGGATTTTGTGGCCTCCGCCGCCGAACGCGGCGAAATCCGCACGGAACGGCTGGAGCAGGACGAATTCGCCTCTGAAGAAACTCGCAAGGCGTTCGGGCGCGAAGTCGGCGCGGACTTTATGTTAAGCGGCGTGCTGAACTCCGTGGTGGACCAGTCCGGCAGCAAGGCGGTGGTGTTCTATCAGGTTAATTTAAAACTGATTAACATTGAAACGAACCAAATCGTCTGGAACGGGCAGAAACAAATTAAAAAATACGTTAAACGCAGTAAAGTAACCTGGTAGGATTTTTTATGAAGGCGCGCATATGCTTGTTGGGGCTGGCTTTGGTTTGCTCCGCGTGTGCGGCGCCTTCTTTGCGTTATAAAACCGAAATCAACCGTTTGTCCGCCGCCGGCAAGTTCCGGGAGGCGGACGAACGGGTAACGGCGAAAAAAAATAAACTCTACAAAAAGAAGGACGCCGTGCTGTTTTATCTGGACCGCGCCGTCCTGCTGCACGACGCGCAAGACCCCGCCGCCAGCGACGAAATGCTCGCCTCCGCCCAGGCGTATATAGACGAACTCTACGCCAAAAGCGTTTCGGCCTCCGCGGGCCGCTTGTTGATTAACGATTTAACTACCCCTTACTACGCCGCCAATTACGAGCGCGCGCTTACATATTATTACCGCGCTCAGAATTTTCTGCAGCGGGGAGACGTTTCCTCCGCCGCCGTGGAAGCGCGCCGCGCGGTGTTCTTTTTAGACCATTTGCGCGCGGACAAACGCAAAGGTTATAACGACGACCCTTTTGTGCAGTATTTTGCCAGCCTGGTGTTTGAGTCCGTCGGACAGCTGCCGGACGCGCGCATCGCGCGCCAGAACGCCTTTAACGCTTACCGGCGGCTGGGCGGAAAGCTGGGCGTGTCCGCGCCGGAGTTTTCCGTACCCAAAAACGCGGGCGAACTGGGGGAAGTGATTATTTTCCACTATAACGGCCTTCTGCCGCTTAAAAAAACGCAAACGGTTCAAGTCGCCTGGAGCGAAGCGGCGGCGATGGCTTCTTCGCCGCAGGAAACGACGGATTCCGTCTCCCCCGAAGTGCAGAACGCGCTTGCGGCCGGGCTTTTCGGCTCGGCGGTAACTTTGTCTTACCCGGTACTGGTTCCACAGCCCTTTCGCGTGGCGTCTTCTTTTGTGGAAGCGGGCGGCCAGCGGTACGTTACCCAAAAAGTGGCCGATTTTGCGGGTGCGGCCAAAATGGATTTAGACGAAAAACTGCCCGGTATTTGGTTCCGCACGGCCACTCGCGCCGTGGCCAAACAGGTGGCCGCGGCCCAGGCCCGCCAGGCCGCCCGTTCGGCGGCTAACGACGATACGGTGGGAGATTTGGCCGGAATGTTCGTCAGCGCGCTGGGCGCCGCGCTTGAAAAAGCCGATACGCGCCAGTGGTTTACGCTGCCCGCCGAAGTGCGGATGACGCGGCTTTTTCTCACCCCGAAAACGCAGGATATAAAACTGTTGTTTCGCGACGGATATGGTAATATAATAGGAGAACACGTGTTTGAAAACGTGCCGGTGGAACGCGGGGGGAGAATTTACCTGCACCACCGTACGGCAAATTGAGAGGGTATATGAAAAAAATCATTTTATGCGCCGCGGCGCTGGCGGTATGCGCGTGCGCGGGGCTTAATAAAAATACCGTAAACTATCAGATGTCCAAGTACGACTCCGCCAAGTATTACGTGGTGGCCGGCGAAGGGATGAATAAAACCGAAGCGGCGAGCAACGCGCTTGAAAATATGCGGCGCGAAATGGTGCAAAACGCGCCCGCCGCGGCCAACCAGGGCGTAGTGCCGGATTTGATGGCCAACGCGTCGGCCGACAAAGTCTGGCGCGACCAGGACGCTTCGGGCAAACATTTTTATGCGCTGGCGGTTCTGCCGCGCAGCAGCGCGCGCAAAATTTTAACGCCGCTGATGGACCAGGCGGACGCCAAACTCGCCGGGCTGGCCGAACAGTTTGCTTCTCCGGCCGATGCGCTGGCGGATTTAAAAATCGCCTATAAAATGGAGCCGCTGGCCGCCCCCCGCGCCGC
>ERZ779737.2160-NODE-2160-length-13491-cov-3.454227_pt1 | contig 13491 bp, 9 predicted proteins | sample MGYA00511889_ERZ779737 | MGnify/ENA primary metagenome ERZ779737 (study PRJEB29588, sample SAMEA2163575) | human gut metagenome | biome: human gut; feature: human-associated habitat; material: faeces | place: Denmark | collected 2008/2010 ...
AGGGAGCAGGTCATGTATCCGGCTTTCCTTATTTGCTTATACTATAACATAACAAAAATTAAAATGCAAGAAATTTCTTTGCAAAAGAAGTTGTCAGAAAATCTCCTCCACGCGGACGGATAATGACATGCAAACGGATGTCAATCAACTTACGGGCCACTTTTATCTCGCCCAACGACGGAGTAGTTCCACCTTCCGGCATGCCGGCACACAATTCTACCCGATGAGCACCTCCCTGCTGGGCAGCCACGCAACTCTCTGCAGAGTTCGCACAAATTTCAAACATGTAGTTTTTCATCTCTCAGTCGACTTTAAACAGTGATTTTTTTCACCCTCAGAAAAGGCTTTTGCATTTACCGGAAAACGCTTTGACGCTTCAATCAAAACGCAAGTACGTTTTACTTAAAACACAAGTGCGTTTTACATGAAACGCAAGTACGTTTTATATCAAACGCAAAAGCGTTTTAGCACAAACGTAGAAGCGTTTTTTTCCCGAAAGTACAAATCGCGCTGTCTGAAGGCTGGTATCTATAAACAAAAAAGCTTATTAAACCGTTCTTTTTCAGTCTAATAAGCTTTATGTACGCCTGTGGGGAGTCGAACCCCAATCGAAGGAACCGGAATCCTTTATTCTATCCATTGAACTACAGGCGCAAATATCAATAAGCACACTTTCCAACATCCTTTTTGAAAAAGGATATTTCGAAAGCGTGACAAAAATACAATTATTCAGTCTTTTCTCCTAATTTTTTCCTGAAAAAATAGGGAGTGAAAACTAAAATAGTTGTACCCTTACACGCTACACGACCGCACGCATCAGAACTGGAAGTAGATAAACGGCTGAATATCGCTGCTTTTCACCTGAATAACCAGATAAATCAGTGCAATCATTATCAGTGCCTGGGCTATGAGCGGCATGCGTACCATGCCCCGGCTGCACGCATTCTGCCAGCTGTCGGGGCAGAAATGAAGCAAGAAGCCCACTCCCATCAGTGCAAACACCTTCCAGTAGCCCGTCAAAAGCTGCTCCAGCAATTCCGGATGGAAGGCTGTAAATATCTGGCGAATCATAGTCACCGAAGCTTCGAACGTGGAATTCCGGAAGAATATCCAACAGAAACACACAAAATGGAAGGTCAGCACCACGGCAAAGAATTTACGTATTCCCCGGCTGCGATATTGCTTGGGCCGCCCCAATAAATTACGGAAAAACTTATGCAAGGCCAGTGCCACTCCGTGCAATCCCCCCCACACCACAAAGTTCCACGAAGCACCGTGCCACAAACCACCTAAAAGCATGGTCAGTATCAGGTTAATGTAGGTACGGATTTTTCCCTTTCGGTTACCGCCCAGGGAGATATAAAGATAGTCGCGCAACCAGGACGACAGGGAAATGTGCCAGCGATGCCAGAAGTCGGTCACACTGTCCGACTTATAAGGGGAGTCGAAGTTAAGCGGGAAACGGAATCCCAACAACAAGGCAATACCGATGGCCATGTCACTGTAACCCGAGAAATCACAGTATATCTGCAAGGCATATCCGTAGACGCCAAACAGGTTTTCCAGTCCGGAATACAGTCCCGGATTATCGAATATACGTTCTACAAAGTTCACGCTGATATAGTCTGAAATCACCGCTTTCTTGAACAAGCCACTTACAATGAAAAAGATGCCTTGTCCGAACATCTCAGATGATACAAACAAGGGCTGACGGATTTGCGGGATAAAGTCGCGGGCACGGACGATGGGCCCTGCCACCAACTGCGGAAAGAAGGACACATAAAACGCGTAATCCAGCAAGTTAGTCAGCGGTTTCAGGTCACGACGATACACGTCGATGGTATAACTCAGCGACTGGAAAGTAAAGAAGGAAATTCCCACCGGAAGGAATATGTCCAGCGGCTCGAACTGCCCGTACCACAACGGAGCCAGCATCTCATAAAAGAAATTGGTGTACTTGAAATAACAAAGCAATCCGAGGTTGATGCACAAACTGCATACCACCAACAGTTTTCGTTTCCAAGACTGTACAGTCTGCTCCATCCTGCGAGCTAACAGAAAGTCGGACACCGTGACAATACCCAGTAGAAAGAAATAAAACCCGCTGCTCTTATAATAGAAATAATAAGAAAACAAGGTAACAAACAGCAGACGTGCCGTAGTCTTTTTCTGCAAAATCAGGTAAATCAGGCTGAATCCGAGAAAAAGCAGCAAGAAAAAGCCACTGCTGAAAATCATCGGTTGCGACGCATCGTACGTCAGCACATCCTTAAGTCTGTCCCAGTCAATTCCAAGTTCCGTCCAGTTGAGTTTCCACATAATTGTTGTATGATTTGATAATCGCTTCGTGTAATAATAATCCCTGTAAAATATATCCGTCCTGTGTAAAATGAATCTTGTCGCGCTGGAAATAGTTGCCGTTACTCCAGTTCAGACAAGCATAACGTTCACCTCCTACCACGTGATACATATCCCATATAGCAAGTTTCCGCGAAGCCGCATAATCCAGTTCTGTCTTTACCACTAATTTCGTGCGAGGATTGATTACTCTTGCGCCCCGTCGGCCATTGCGGACATACGCTCCGGGAGGAGTAGTCAGCAGATACACCGCCTGCGGACATCCTTTCTTCAATTCTTCCAACAGGTTATCCATCTGTGCCAAGTGCTCCACCGAAGAATAACGGCGACCATGCGCTTCATTGGTGCCGAACGAAAGAATAACCAGATCCGGATTCAGTTCGATAATCTGACGAATATTCTCAGGTGTAGTAAAAGAAGCACAAGTCGCTCCGTTTACTCCTACTATGTGATACACAATTCCTGCGGCCCCCGTTTCCTGCGCCAGTCCCGAGGTACGGTAACTCACCTGCATATCGAGCACGGCCTCCCGTCCGAAATCGTCCTCCAGCTGACGCCGTACAATATAAGGATACACATGCCCTCGCACATGAGAATCGCCAATGTGCACGATACGTAACGGACGGTCGAGCACGGAAAGCTTATGCCAGAAAGGTTCCAGTTCATGCGTAGGGTCTATAATGGTATTTTCAGTTGTTCCCTTAAATCCGGCAGGCATCGGATTGCTGACATCCACAAAGCGCATCAGCTGCCGCATGGCCTCGCTGTCGGACACATGACCAGAATGACGGTCAGGACGCGATTTCTCCGGCAACGCATCCTGCGCTAAAAGCGGTAATGCCCCCAAAAAGAACCCGAAGAGTATCCCCCAAAAACGTATCTCACTCCATTTCATAAGCTTTTCGTTTTTCGTACTGTTCCTTGCCGTACATCAACGTTTCAAACAAAAGTCCGGCAATGTGCTTTCCTCCCCTGAAATTGATGTGAGTATAGTCATAATTGGCCATCTGAGGCTTGTGGTTCACCATCTCTACCATACTACCTTCTCCTCCCATGGCTTCGAACATATTCCAGAATGCCACACCCGTTTCTGCCGCAAGTGCCTGCTGGTAACGAATCAGGCGCTTCACCCCCGGCATGGTACGCAATTCACCGTTTTCATCCTTGTTTTCTCTATCTCCCACCCCGACAATCAGGACAGAAGCCTCCGGAAAGGCCGTCTTCAAACGTTCCACTATAGGTTTCATCGCGTCCTTGTAATAAGTATAGTTCATTACCTTGTCTGAAGCCACATTCAACCCGTACTGCAACACAATCAAATCGTATGTACGCAGACGGTTATACTGACGAAGTATCGACATCGGAATATTACCCAACTGCTGTCCGCTACTTCCACGGGTACTGAAATTATCGACTACCACACCTTGACGCGGATCCATCGTCACGGCATAGAACAAAGCTGTAGAATCCAGCTGCTCCACTTTCCAGCGAACAGAGCCGATACGCCCGTTCACAGACACAGACTGCAACTCTTCTTTTCCACCCACAGAAAATGGCTGTGCCTCTCCTCCATTAACAGATGCAGCCAACCGCAAAGAATCGGAAGTCAGGAAATAACAGGTAGACACTTCGCAGGTATCAATATGCGACAAGAAGCGTTTCTCACCTTTCAGGCTGACATAAGCTCCCGAAGAAGGAATAAAATAATGATTGGAAATGTCCTGACGGGAACGGTCAAAATAGGTGGAATCTGTAATGGAGTGACTGCCCCATCCACCAAACGAATGGTGTACCGTAGGGCGGAAACCGGCTATTTTCGTTGTGATGGGCACATATCCCACCCCACATCCGCCAAAACGCTTCTGCAACATTTCGCGCAAATCGCCGGTCAGGATATCAGCCTCAATAAATGAATCTCCGAAATAGGCAATACGTACCGGGCGGTCCAAAGAAGAAACTTTTCCCAAAGCTTCATAAAAATACTCCATTCCACGCCCTGCAGAATCAGCATATTCTTCAATGCAGACCATTCCACTCTTGCAGGTATCCACAAAAGCGGGCTTTACGGGAGGTGGCAACACCAAGGTATCAGAATCCATAGGTTCTGCTATTTCCTTCTTTATACGAATGTCTGAAAGCAAATCAACCCTTCTCAAAGGTTCGCCACGAAAAGAAACAGACGGCAAAAAATGCATGGCAAACAGACCTGCCACCACCAGAAGGGTGAACAGAAAAGTGTATAACAATTTATTCTTCATGAACTTTCCTCTAAAACTGGGTGCAAAGATAGTGAAAGGTGAGAGCAATACCAAGCCAAAAGCTTGCTTTTGAGCGCAAGCATTGCCGAACCGCATCCTATCTTCGAGAAATCAAAGATAGAGGAGTTTAAGTACAAAGATTATCTGGTATGTTTCTCTCGAATATTCTTCAAGAAATCATCGACCATGCGGTAACCTTTTTCCGTGGTAATCCCCCGCATGTGTAAAATAGTGATTTCACTATAGATTTCGGCCAGCGGATAATGGTCTGTAATATCTGAATAAATCAACAAGTCCATCTGCATGGCCATGGCCTGATTAATAATCTGGAAATTAATGTCGCTGCGAAAAATACCTTGCTCTACCCCCTTTTGAAAATAGGCCAGTGCATCAGCATCTCCCCTGCGATGGTCATCGTGTATATAGTCCAACACCTTGGAATATTTGCGCAAGTCACGAAAGAACAAAGGGTTTACCGAACACAACTCATTGAACTTACGCTCATAAAATGTAAGGATTACTTCCAGCACATTATTCGCGCTGGAAGCAATCTCTTGCATATACTCATTCATACAATGACGATAAAAACGGAAAACTTCCAGCAAAAGTTCTTCTTTATCTCCAAACAGTTCATAAAGCGTACGCTTGGATATAGAAAGCGAACTTGCTATATCGTCCATGTGGACAGCCTTAATCCCCAAAGTCATAAAAGATTTGGAAGCTGTTTCCACCACACGCAACTTTAACTCTTCACGGTCGTTTTCCTTTCTTCGCCCTGCCATTATCTACATCAATGAATAATTCCTAATTTTGAAGTTTCCACAAACTGGATAATATTTTCAATTTCCGGTCCGTTAGGAATCTGTTCACGAATACGTCCCAATGCATCATGCAATGAAGTATTTGCCTTATAAAGGATACGGTATGCCTGTGCAATGTGTTTGATAATGGTTTCAGAAAAACCGGTATGCTCCAGCACCTTTGTATTGATGCTATAGAATGCAATCGGTTCATGGGCTGCTACAATATATGGAGGAATGTCCTTAATGAAACGGCATCCGCCCTGCACTACTGAGAAGCTTCCCAGACGTGTATTTCCCTGCATCAGCACATTGGAAGTAAGGATGGCATTGTCATAGATGATACAGTTGCCCGAAACCTGTGAACCGTTACCGATAATGCAACGGTTACCCACTTCCACGTCATGAGAAAGACGGGCTCCACTCATGATGAAGTTGCCATCACCCACTTTTGTAGCATGTGAAGCATGTGTACCGCGAATAATCACGGCATTTTCACGAATCACATTGTTATTGCCGATAATAGCCAGTGTTTCTTCACCTGTAAAGGCAAAATCCTGGGGAACTGCTGCCACAACAGCTCCCTGATAAACTGTATTTCCATTTCCCATACGTGTGCCGCTCATCAGACTGGCATAGGGCATAATCACGTTGTCATCGCCTATCTCTACATTCTTGTCGATATAGGCAAATGGATGAACCGTCACGTTCTTACCCAATTTGGCTGACGGATCTACATAAGCTAAAGGACTTATCATAGTTTTCACATTTTAAGGTTAATCAATTTCTTCCTCCTCCCAACGCACTGTACAAGTTGATGACAGCTTGCATACGCTGGAAATTATCAGCTACCTCTGACAACTGTGCACTCAGCAGATTCTGCTGTGCGGTCAGAATTTCCAGATAAGTGGCATCTCCGCTCTGGAACAAGGCCTTGGTATAAGTCACCGCCTTATCCAACTGCTCTACCTGTCCACGGTCTTCCACCAGTTTCTTATTCTGTGTATCAAACAGATACAGAGCATCGCTCACTTCCTTTCCAGCTTCCAAAATAGTCTGCTGATAATTCATCTGAGCAATCTTTTCTTCTGCCTTTGAAACCTTCAGGTTGGCAATCAGCTTACCGTTATTGAAAATAGGCTGAGCCAATGAAGCCAAAGCCTGCAGCATAAATTCGCCCGGATTAGACACTGTAATACCTGATCCGTTTGTCCATCCTGCCATACCTGTAATGTTCAAGCCCGGATAGAAAGCTGCACGTGCCGAATTAGTTGTATAATAAGCAGCCGCAAGCGTCATTTCAGCCATCTTCACGTCCGGACGGTTTTCCAATAACTGCATCGGTACACCCGCTGCCAGTTCCTCCGGCATAATCTGTTCGTCCAATGTACTGCGTTCAATGGTCTGAGGAGCCTTAGCCAACAGTACAGCAAGTGAATTTTCTGTTTCACGCACCTGACGTTTCAAATCCATCAATGAAGCCTCTACCTGATGGCTGGCAGCACGCATCTGTGCTACAGCAGCTTCAGTTGTCATACCGGCAATTTTCATAGCTTCCATTACTCGTACGTTTTCTTTATAAATGGCAGCCGTTTCGGTCGTGATTTCTACCTGACGGTCAAGCATCAGCAAAGAATAGTACACGTTAGCTATACCACAAATAATCTGTGAACGTACAGCCTGTTCTGCATACTGGCTCTGTTCGTAGGCTACTTTCTGCCCACGTTTGGTATTCAAAATCTTTCCGAACAAGTCAATTTCCCAACTGGCAGACACTGGAAGCTGGTATGCCTTTACATAGTTTCCACCTCCCATACTGGTAGTAGTACCTTGCGGAGCCAGATTAATGGAAGGCAAATAAGACAATTTGGCTGCAGTCAACATCACTTTCGCTTCTTGTACACGGAGTGCAGCAGCCTGCATATCTACATTATTAGCCAGTCCTTCCTCAATCAAGGCCTGCAGTTTGGCATCACGGAAAATCTCTTTCCAAGGCAAGTTTCCCATATTGGCCGTATCGGCAGCCAGTGTATCGGTTGCCGAAGCCGGGTCACGATAGACGCCTGAGGCATCTATCGTTTCCGGACGGTCATAAGCTTTGTAAATGTGGCAACTGCTCATCATGGCAGCCAGACACATCATTCCTATTATCTGTTTTTTCATTATCAATCTTATTTATGCGTATTAGGAGAATACTGTTCTATTTCAGCTTCCACTTCACTTTCATCGAGGCTATCCCATTCCATTGGTTTGAATTTCTCCTGTAACCACTGGAATACCACGAACAATACCGGAACGATGAAAATCTGGAAAATCATACCGATTAACATACCACCAATAGCCGAAGCACCCAATGTACGGTTACCGTGAGCTCCTACACCCATAGCCAACATCAACGGAATCAAACCGACAATCATGGCCAATGAAGTCATCAAAATCGGACGAAGACGGGCTGCAGCACCCAATACGGCTGCCCAGGAAATACTCATACCTTGTTTACGACGGTCAAGGGCAAACTCTACAATCAAGATAGCATTCTTAGCCAACAGACCCATCAACATAATCAAGGCAATCTGCATGTAAATGTCATTTGACATGGTTCCCAAAATCATCTTCAATGCAGGAATGCTTCCCAATGCACTAAATCCGTTGACGAAGATGAAGCTACCCATCAAACCGAACGGAACAGAAAGCAATACGGCCAACGGCAGGATGTAACTTTCATACTGGGCACTCAGCAGCAAGTAAACGAAGACGAAGCAAAGTACGAAGATAATACCTGTTGTACTGCCACTTGTCTGTGCTTCCTCACGTGCCATACCTCCCAATTCGTAACCGAATCCCATCGGAAGATTTTCCTTAGCCACTTCAGCAATAGCCTGCAATGCCTGACCTGAAGTATAACCAGAAGCAGGAGCCACCATCACCTTCATTGAAGTATACAGGTTGAAACGGTTGATAATATCCGGACCGTATACTTTCTTCATGCTTACGAACTGTGTGATAGGAGCCATTTCTCCATTGCTACCACGAACTTTCACTCCGTTCAACGATTCCATGTTCTTAGTAGCATCCGGTTCAGCCTGAATCATTACACGATACATCTTACCGAAACGGTTGAAGTTAGAAGCATACAAACCTCCAAAATATCCCTGCATGGTAGAAAGAATATCGCTCGGGCTGATGCCTGCCTTCTTACAAGCTGCCGCATCAATGTCAAGCTGATACTGCGGGAAGCTCGGGTTGAAGGTAGTCTTCGCTGAATTGATTTCCGGACGTGCTTCCAATGCGGCTGTATAACTATTTACTACCTCAAAGAAGTGATCCAGCGTACCACCGGTCTTATCCTGCATGTTCAACTCAATATCGCTTGATACTGAATAACCCGGAATCATCGGAGGAGCAAAGAACAACACCTGTGCATCCTTAATGACTTTCTGTGCACGCAAGAACAAAGTAGAATAGATAATATCTGAATTCTGCATCATGGAACGTTCTTCCCAGTCTTTCAGCTTGATGATGACAGAACCGTAAGAAGGTCCTTGACCACCAATAAAGCTATATCCAGAAATGATAGTACGAGACTGAACGGCAGGTTCTGCAGCTACCAGGCTGTCTACCTTGGCCAACACTTCCATGGCACGTTCCTGAGAAGTACCAGGAGGCAATGTCACAGCACCCATGATAGTACCGGTATCTTCATTCGGCACCATACCTGTCGGAGTGGTCTTCATAAAGAACATCAACAATACGATAGATGCAGCTACTAGTCCGAATGAAAGCCATTTTTTATGAATGAAGAATACCACACGCTTCTTATAGCTCTTCAGCAATGAATCGTATGCAGCATTGAAAGAAGCATGGAAACGATCGACCACACTCATCTTCTTCTGTTTGTGTTCTGAATCATGCGGTTTCAGGAAAATAGCACACAAAGCCGGAGACAGTGTCAATGCGTTCAATGCAGAGAATGCGATAGAAATCGCCATCGTAATACCGAACTGACGATAGAATGTACCGGCTGTACCTCCCATGAAACTTACCGGGATAAACACGGACATCATGACCAATGTAATAGAAACCAGCGCACCACCCAATTCGCTCATGGCATCGATAGAAGCCTCACGAGATGATTTGTATCCCTGGTCCAACTTGGCATGTACACCTTCCACCACCACAATGGCATCGTCGACCACAATCGCAATGGCAAGCACCATCGCCGAAAGTGTCAGCAAGTTCACACTAAATCCAATCAGTTTCAATACGAAGAAAGTAGCAATCAAGGCTACCGGAATGGCAATGGCCGGAATCAATGTAGAACGCATATCCTGCAAGAACACATATACTACGATGAACACCAGCACAAACGCTTCAATCAAAGTCTTGATAACTTCGTGGATAGACGCATACAAGAAGTCATTGGCATTCTGAGCCACGTTAATCTTCAATCCGGCAGGCAAGCTTTCTTCAGCCTTGCTGATTACATCCAGCAAGTTGTTGATTGTTTCTGTCGCATTGGTTCCCGCCATCTGGAACACGATACAAGTTACAGCCTTATGACCGTTTACTGTATTATTAAAGGTATAAGCCAAACGTCCCAGTTCGATACGGGCTACATCTCCCAAACGGAGCACTTCACCGTTAGGCAGAGCCTTCACTACAATATCTTCAAATTCTTCAGTCTGCTGTAAACGACCTTTGTAACGAATGGTGTACTGGAAAGTCTGATTACCACGTTCACCAAACTGTCCAGGTGCAGCTTCAATATTCTGTTCTGCCAATACACCAGATATATCAGACGGAACCAAATTGTACTGAGCCATCACATCCGGCTTCAACCAAATACGCATAGAGTAGTCCTGCCCCATCACGTTGGCATCACCCACACCTTTTACACGCTGAACTTCCGGAATCAAGTTAATCTTGGCATAGTTTTCAATAAACTCAATGTTATACTTATCTTCTGCATCATACAAAGAGAAAATCAACAACATAGAGTTCTGGCGTTTCTGTGTGGTCACACCCACCTTGGTAACTTCTGCCGGCAACAGACCTTGTGCCATAGACACACGGTTCTGTACGTTGACCGCAGCCATATCCGGGTCAGTACCCTGGTTAAAATAAATGCTAATATCAGCTGAACCATTGTTTGAGGCACTAGACTGAATGTACATCATGTTTTCTACACCGTTAATCTGGTCTTCCAGCGGAGCAATCACTGAGTTCAACACAGTCTGTGCATTCGCACCTGTATAAGTTGCTCTTACCGATACGGTAGGAGGTGCAATGTCCGGATATTGTGTAACCGGCAGGGTGGCCAAACCAATCACACCCAGAATTACTATCAAAATAGAAATTACGGTTGACAGTACCGGACGGTTAATAAATTTATCTAGTTTCATTCTTTAAATACCATTTATAATTACAGTCCCGAGGGTTTTCATCAAGCACATTCCCCCAGCACCATAAGAATCATTTTTTATTATTTAAAAGCTGTCTGAATGTTACCATCCCGCTGGTCTTGTAACGCTTTCTGGAATTTAGCTTCTTTTTCAGCTAATGTAATCGGAGTAATCTTTTGTCCGTCTTTCAGAGTCTGTACTCCTTCCACTACAATCTTGTCACCCGGTTTCAGTCCACCTGTCACAATGTAGTGTTTACCATCATTCAAGTTAGAAATCTGTACTTCTGTATGTTTGATAGTATTGTCAGACTGCAATACATACACAAACTTCTTGTCCTGAATTTCCTGAGTTGCAGTTTGAGGAATCAAGATAATGTCGCTCATAGTATATGGGAATACCACGTTAGCCATACCTCCACTACGAAGTACATTCTGCTTGTTCGGGAAAATCGCACGCATGCTTACAGAACCTGTTGTCTGGTCGATTACACCACTTACGGCATCAATCTTACCTTCTTCTGAATACATTGTTCCATCAGACAACTGCAACTTGACAGCAGGCATCTTTTCCAACTGTTCCTTCAATGTGCCGCCTGCTTTAGTCAAAGCCAGCAACTGTTTTTCAGTCATTGAGAAATATACGTACATATCTCCAATCTGAGAAACGGTTGTCAACGGTTCAGCTGCAGAAGGACCAACCAATGCACCTACACGATACGGAAAAGTACCAATTACTCCATCTGAAGGACTGGTTACGGTACAGAAACCCAAATTCTGTTTTGCAGCCGCATAAGAAGCTTCAGCCTGAGCCAGGCTTGCCTTAGCAGAAAGCAAATTGTTCACAGCTGTCTGGTATTCAAAATCACTGATAATTTTCTGCTCGTGCAGCATCTTCTTGTTTGCTTCAGTTGATGTAACGGTTTCCAAGTTAGCTTTTGCTGAAGCCACGCTTGCTTTAGCCTGATCGTATGCAGCCTGATACTGTGTAGGATCTATCTGGAACAAAGCCTGTCCCTTACGGACCGTAGCACCTTCATCCACACACAATTTTACAATAAAGCCTGATACTTGCGGACGAATTTCAATATCCTGTAAACCTTTGATTGTGGCGGGATACTGGGTCGTTTGATTGCTGGATGCAGATACAAGTGTCTCAACCGCAAATTCATCATCACCCATTTTCATACCCCCCTGACCGCCTCCACATGCAGTCAGCACCGAAAGAGTCAATGCATAGAATGCCACTCGGCTAGAAGAAAAACTTCTGTTTCTTTTTGTGCTCATACTTATATTCATATATAAAATTTGGTTTTTACTCTCTCTAATTTTATAAAGCTTTCCTCTGAAAACTTTACACCCTTCTTTAGTTTTTTATCGTGCAAATATAGAAAAAAAATCAAGGTCCGGAAAGTGGCTTTAACTAAGAATAACCATAATGCCCTAATATCATTACATATAGCCAATATTATCAGACCAATCGACAAAAACTATCGACAAAAAATCTTCAATACTCCAAAACAACCTCAGTTCATTTTATAGTTTTTTTCAGAAAAAAACAGTCCATTTGTTATTTTATTCCTACATTTGCGCGATACATTATTCTTTGAAACAACTAAAAAACGAAGAAATATGACAAAAATAACGAAAGAAGCAGCCTTGCTCTATCACTCACAAGGCAAACCGGGGAAAATAGAAGTGGTTCCCACCAAACCTTATCAAACTCAACGAGATTTATCATTAGCGTATTCACCGGGAGTAGCAGAACCGTGTCTGGAAATCCAGAAGAATCCGGATACCGCATACGACTATACCGACAAAGGTAACTTGGTAGCCGTTATCTCTAACGGAACAGCTGTATTAGGTTTAGGAGATATAGGTGCCATGAGCGGAAAACCCGTAATGGAAGGAAAGGGACTGCTGTTTAAAATTTATGCCGGAATCGACGTATTCGATATTGAAGTAAATGAAAAAGACCCGGATAAATTTATCGAAGCGGTAAAAGCCATTGCTCCTACCTTCGGAGGTATCAATCTGGAAGACATCAAAGCTCCTGAATGCTTCAAAATAGAACAAAGACTGAAGGAGGAACTGGACATCCCAGTAATGCACGACGACCAGCACGGTACAGCCATCATTTCCAGTGCCGGATTGCTGAATGCGCTGGAAGTAGCCGGAAAGAAAATTGAAGAGGTAAAAATCGTAGTCAACGGTGCCGGCGCATCTGCCGTATCTTGTACTAAATTATATGTAGCCCTCGGTGCACGCTTGGAAAACATTGTCATGCTCGACAGTAAAGGAGTGATTTCCAAAGAACGTACAGACCTTAACGAGCAGAAAAAATTCTTTGCTACTGACCGCACCGACATCCACACACTGGCAGAAGCTATCAAGGGAGCCGATGTATTCCTCGGCCTTTCCAGAGGTAACGTGCTGAGTCAGGATATGGTACGCAGCATGGCTTCTCATCCTATCGTATTTGCTCTGGCTAACCCGACTCCGGAAATTTCATACGAAGACGCCATGGCTTCCCGTCCGGATGTATTGATGTCAACCGGACGTTCCGACTATCCGAACCAGATAAACAATGTCATCGGATTCCCTTATATCTTCCGTGGTGCACTTGATACGCGTGCCACTGCCATCAACGAAGAGATGAAGCTGGCTGCCGTAC
>ERZ779737.2171-NODE-2171-length-13466-cov-3.105958_pt1 | contig 13466 bp, 13 predicted proteins | sample MGYA00511889_ERZ779737 | MGnify/ENA primary metagenome ERZ779737 (study PRJEB29588, sample SAMEA2163575) | human gut metagenome | biome: human gut; feature: human-associated habitat; material: faeces | place: Denmark | collected 2008/2010 ...
TCCCGGTGCAGACGACTGCATTGAAACAGGAAAATGAAGCCAATCCGATGGAGGAGCTCAACTCCGCCATCGAATCGTTCCGCCTGAAACTGCGGATCGCATGGGATGAATCGAATATTCTTGCCCGCAAGGTCAAAGAACTCCAGATCACCCAGAAGCAGAAGGAACGGGATTTCATTCTCGCCAAACGTGCCATCGAACGGATCAAAATGGCGATCTAGCCGTTCTGCTGACTCTGTTTCTTGATGGTCAGAAACAGAATGTCGTCGGAATCCTTGTCGCGTTCCACCGCCAGCTTGGAACTCAAAAGATCGTCCAGGCAGAGGTATTTCACCGGCACGCCGTGAAACTCGTGAACAACCGCCCGCGCTTCCACTTCGGAGAACTTGGGCAGTCCGGGCGGCGACAGATGGAACTGAAGGATTCCGCCGGACGTCTGGAAGGTTTGCACAAAGCCGTCTCCGGTCTGACTATTCAACGGTTCCACGCTCATATCCAGCTCATCGGCCAGGGCTGCGTTGAGCTTGTCGAAATTAGTCTGATCAAATGGAGGGATAAAGAGATCCCAGTCCAGCGTGAACCGGGGCATCCCCTCCTGAAGCATCGCCTGTCCGCCGATTACCACATAACGGACACCGGCATCGTTCAGCTTTTTCAGGAGTCCTTCCATTTGATTCCCCCTTGAGCGGCAATCCGCTTCAGATATTCCCGTTTCCAGGCGTTCATTTCCTCGTAGTTTCGGAAGGACTGCTTGGGAAAATGCGGCAGATTGCATGGCACCGGAAATTTCATAACCGGTGGATGTTTCAGCCAAAGCCGTATTTTCTGTTCACGAATATCCATGTGGATTTGCCGCTTTCTCTTTGCATTCTAAATATAGCTGATTTCTCAGGAAAAACAAGAAGGAGAATGTGTATTATGTTGAAACTCAATGCATCGTATTCGAAGAAGGTTCCCGCCGGGGAAGAGTATTCCAGCCAGAGTTATCATGCGTCGGTCGAAGTCGAACTTCCGGACGGCCTCACGCAGGAGCAGCTGCAGGCGCGGATTCATGAGACGTTCGATCTCGTGCGGAATTCGGTCGAAGCGGAACTGCATGGAAATGATCCCCGCAGTTACGACACTTATCCGGTTTCAAACGGAATGAAAAATGCTCCGCAGGGCCGGAGAGCTGGAGATCGTCAAAGCGACAGTCCGGCGAGTCCGAAACAGCTCTCTTACCTGCTTGATCTCGCGAGGCAGCGCGGAGTGACTCCGCAGCAGATTGCGGCACGCTTCCAGGTGCCGGATGTGCGTCAGCTGTCCCGCCTGCAGTGTTCCAATCAGATCAACGAATGGAGGGCGGCGTGATGGCAACCATCGACGAACTTCGGAAGGATCCGCACTGGTCGTATTCGGCGCTCAACACCTATCTCAACATCTGTCAGCTGCAATACTTTTTCCGTTACGTGGAACAGGCTGAGATCGAACGGACTTCAGCTTGTTTCCCGTTCGGCAAAGCCTTTCATGCTGTATTGACTGCGCAGGCGTGGGAGTGCGTAATGGGAAACTCGCTGACGCATCAGGAGAGCGTGGAGTTATTCGCGGAGGCATTCAAAATCGAAGCAGAAGCAACGCCGAACCTTCTTTACAAGGAAGGCGAGAACTTCGATTCGATGCTTGTGCTCGCGGATCGGATGCTCGATGCCGCGCTGGCGAACTGGTCGGATTACTACACGATCAAGGGCGTCGCGCAGACGTTCAAGATTGATGTCCCCGGACTCAAAAAGCCGCTGATCGGTGAGTTTGATCTGCTGGTTCAGGATGGGCGCGATGTCTGCATTGTGGACTGGAAAACTTCTGCGAGCCGTTGGTCCGCCGGGAAAGCCGACCGCGATTTGCAGGCAACCATCTTTTCGTATGCCTACGAGAAGTTGAACGGCACGACGCCTCTTTTCCGGTTCGACGTGATCACAAAGGCGAAGAATCCGGTCTGCGAAACGCACTACACCTGCCGCGATGAGGCCGCGTTCCAGCGGTTCGAGTCGCTGGCGTCTCATGTGCAGGACGCGGTGGACAAGGGCGTGTTTCTGCCGAATGAAACGAGCTTCGCCTGTGCGGAGTGTCCGTATAAAAATCGTTGCAAAAACTGGAGGTAGTTATGGGATTGATGATGTGTGAAGGAAAGTTCGTCGGACGCGATGAGATCGCGCTGGTTCCGACGCCGGAAGCGACCGCGAGCTGGAAGCCGGTTCCGCACAGCGACGTGATCGAGGCTGTGACGGAGGTCGTTTATACGCACAACTGGACGATTCTGGAGGAGCAGTACGGCCTCGCCAGAGACGGTCAGCGGATGTTCGGCGTGATCCGGATCAACAAAAGTTCGAGCATGGAATGGAGCCGCTGCATCGGGATTCGCAACAGTCACGACAAAAGCTTTGCGGCGGGTCTGACAGCCGGGATTTCCGTCCGGGTGTGCAGCAATATGGCCTTCGGCGGGACGACGGTCATCAAGCGTCGGCATACCTCCCGGATCGAATTGTGCGATCTGGTGAACCGGGCTGTGGAGACGCTCGAAAATGAATTCCTGATTCTGGAGGATGTTGCCGAGGAGCTGAAGATAAAGTATCTGGAGAGCGATGACGAGGCAAGAAGCAGGATCGTCCGGGCGGCGGAGATCGGAGCGATCAATTCAAGCGATATTGTACCGGTCTACAAGGAATTCAAGAACCCCTCTCATGAGGCGTTTCTGGAACCGACGCGATGGAGTCTCCTGAATGCGTTCACGGAGACGATCAAGAAATATACGCCGCAGCGGGTGGATGTCTCCTATGCCGCCTTGAACCGCTGTTTCGGTCTGGACGGCAATCGTCCCGAGCTCTGGAATTGATCGACAGCTTATTCAAAAAAAGCTTCGTGCAGGACTCTCACTTTTCATTCAGAGATAAATCCGGCCCCGCCAGCTCTTCCAGAAGAGGGAGAGATTCCGGGAACCCCCGTATCGGGGAATCCCGGAGCGCCGCCCGCGCGAAGTGATGCCCCGCGCGGAATGCAAACAGGCATCACGGAGGTCGAAGGAGTCCAAGCCTTCCCTCCGTCTTTTTTTTACTATGCAGTGAGGAGCAAGCAGAAGCCCTCTCCGCTTTGTGCTTCAATCCTTTTTCATATGACTTTCTGCGTTTCCTGTAAAGAAAGGGGGAATCACCTGCATGAAACACAAGCATGAAAATCATATACAATTCAAGCAAAAAGGTCTGGCATCATTCTGTTGAGACATCTCCTCAGAGTTCTGCAGAGAAGCGAAGTTCTCCAGAAACTCAAGCCATACTCACACCCGCATGCTCGGTAGCGCTTATCCGATATTCAGATAACCACGGACCGTTGTGCCGTGTCTTGGGATATCATGCCGCAACGTGACATGATGCACCTGACTCATGATATCCGGCAGCATACGCTGAAACCGTTGTTTCGGGATGGCGTCGTACTCATGTTTCACGCAGTAACCGCAGAATCTCTGCCAGAGTTCACGGCTTGAAATCGAGCTCCCCGGAATTTTCTTCACTTCTTCTTTGACGAACAGCCGAAGGGAATCTGTTTCCGCCAGCAATTCATCAATTCGCTGTTCCTGTGCAGGTGATAAATGGATTTTACCCTTCTGCATAAGCAACTGCTTCGCTCCATCCAGAGCCCAGTTCAAAATGCCGCTGCCTTCTGTCTCAATCAAAAGGCGGTCGAAATTTTCGACCGGATGTTTCGGCGGCGGATTATTGTATTGGATCCAGAGCATACGCCGCTTCCAAGCCGGAGCATCATTTTCCAGCCGGACATGAAGCGTTGAATTGCTCGTAATGATGACGTTGAAGTTTCCCGTAATGTCTATGGTCTCGTTGGAATGTTTGAACTCTGTTGTCAGGGTGTCTTTCCCTGTCAGAGCTTTCAGCATGGATGCTCCACGGGTATCCAGAAAGCCTGCTTTCACATCTTTTCCGGTCAGCAGCGTTTTCCCTACAAGGCTGTTCGCGAAGCGGCCGTTCAGATGCTCCGCCCGGAGCTCCGTGCAGTTCTCAGGGTTGATGAGCCGTTCGATGACATTAACCAGCGAACTCTTCCCGGAACCGGCAGTGCCGGTGATAAGCAGGAATTTCTGAGAGATATTCTCCTTCAAGAGACATTGCCCGACATAGAGCTGAAGTAAACGGATGTCATCCTCATCCATGGCCGGACGAAGTAATTGCTCCAGAAACTTTGGGGCTTGAGCTGCAGGATCATAGACGATTTCCGAGCGATTCCGGGAACGGTCCTCCGGCGAGAAGGGCCGCATTTCCCATGACGAATTCTGTGCATTGTATTCCAGAACGCCATTCGCACAGTGAACGCGATGACCATTTGAAGGCAGTTGAAAGAAACCTCGCTTTTCGCATTTGCCTTTTAAGACTAGCATCACCTTTTTGTTGAATGGATAGGTTGCCAAATGATCGGGGATTTCCCGCGATAACAGAAAATCCCTCACTTCCTGCGTAATTTGCTCAATCAGCCAAGATTCGCTTACATACTGCCAAAGTCCGCTTTGAGGTGCATACTGATAGAATCTTGTTTCCGCAGGTTCAAATATCAGATAATGCTTCAGCAGATAGTATTCTGCAAAGAATTGTTCGTTCAATGCCTGTAAAACGCCTGTTGAATTCGAAAAAATAAGGTAACCATCATATCTGTTCTCTAAATCACGAATTAGTTCTTCCATATTGCTTGTTTGATTACTATTCAAAATAATGAACTACTTGATGTGACGACTGAACCGTGCACTTCACTCCCCAGGTTGGACAACTTTTTATTAAAAGATTGGTGTAAAGGACCTTGATTTACTATATTCCGTAGTTTGTCAATTGCAAGCTGGGGAACAACCGTTATCTTGTGATGTGAACAGCAGTAGTGGCATATTGAAAGGCCGCTTAGACAACCGAAAATATTCCGCCTCAAATGTCTGAAGGGGATGGTGGTTTTGTCAAGCTTCAGGCAATAAGATTCATGCGTAAATCCGGCATAAAGGGATCCCATGTGACGAGACGAAATATTTCGATACAGCTTCTCGCTGTATCGGCAGTCTGTTTTGCCTGAAAAAGGCATGGCCGGAGAGGCAGTAAACACCTCTCCGGCATGAGGATTTTATACTGTACTCAAGAGGAAAATGAACCCCTCCGGTGCAGAGCACACGGAGACCGGGGATTTCGCCTGCGGCGACCAGCTTATTCAGCTTGACCGAAGCAGGACTGGCAACCCTGCACGAAGCATTTTTTAAAATTACATTTTCCTGCTGTATTCAGCGAATGGAGGGCGACCTGGTCTTTGCTTCCTCTTTCAGGACGATCCCGCGCCAGATCAGAAGATCTCTTCCATGGGAACGGAGGCGCTCTTCCTGAAGATCGGGAAACGCCTGTCTCAATGCCTGATTGAAATTGCTCCTCCCTTTGGGATGATAGCCCGAATCCCGCATCTCATTGACATACGCATAATAGAGACTGGTTTTGTCGACCCATCCGCCGGATGATTCCATAATCTATTCCCGGAAAAATTCACTCTCATGATCGCAGGCAATCCGTTTTGCCCCTATTGAATTCTATTTCATCCATTATCCATTGATTATGAATCCAGGGAGCTCCGGTCTATCCAAACTCTGACGGAAACTTTGTTGCTTTCCGAAGAAACAGATTCCTTCAAATGTTCTACGTTTTTTCATCTCCCAGTTCCGGAATACCTATTTGCCTGAAATATTTATACGTCCCGTCGTAAAATTCCGGCAGTCGGGTCGAATCTTCAGAATTGCCTTCCGGAACACAAAGAACCATGCCCTGTCTGGCTCGCGTCAGAAGAACGCGATATGCATTAAGCTGATACTTTTTCCGTTCCGGAGAATGAATGCTTTGCCAGCAATTTCTTGTAAAAGAGAAATTACCCCAGCCTTTTTCCATATGGCGCAGATCTCCATCCCAAACCAGACAAGTCCAGTCAAGTTCCAAGCCCTGGACATCAAATTCCGAGGCGGCATCCTCAAGAAACAGAGAAGAACGGATATCTGCAATATCATCCAGAAACCAATGTACCGTATCCGGTTTGCTGCGCACGTCGATTGCCAGCGGCCGTAGCCGTTGAGCCTGTGAGGATACGATCATCCCGTAACGCTCCGTTCCTCGTTTTCGCTGCCGAAGCCATGCTTTTGCCCTGTCAAGAGAACGGGTCAGAACAATTGGATATCTGTCGGCAAGAGAGTGAAAAAATTCCTGTGCTCGGGGAAGATCGTCATCCAGTAGAAAGTGAACAAAATTGGAGAGCTCTTCTGCTCGGAAAGAGCGCATGGAAACCGCAAGATGCAAATCTGCATTCCACGTAATTCTTGCATGTGCATTCAAAAAACTTTCCAACTCGCCTTCCACATACTCTTTTCCTGTCAACTCATTGGAGAGAAAAACATTCCAGTCGGGAAAGCTGGCATTGATTGCTCTGAGCCATTCTCCAATTCCGGCCTCACCGGTATTGATTTCCTGCCCCCCACCAACCAGACAGACAATCACAACCCAATCTTCGCGTAAATTCAGCGACCAGATCAGGAATTCTGGTTCCGACATTGGAAAATCGGGAATATTCTGTTTGCGTTTTAGCCAACTTGCCAACTGTTGTTTTGTCCATGCGCGCTGCGCCTCATCAAAGATTGCAACATGTTCCACTTCGGAATATCCGTCTTTCTGGTGTCTCACAGCTTTGGAGGGATCAATTTCCAGAACACCGTCACGAATCGGCATCTTGAGTTTTTTCAAAGTCTCGTTGCGGTAATGATGTACAATCTGAATGAAGGATTTGACATCGCGCCGTGCGGTGGTCAAATGGTAACGAACACCAGGATTACGTTCTTCCTCCTGGTGTTTTTTATCGCGGGCAAGTGCTTCGCTCAAAACAGAGACCAGAGGCTGATTTCCAGAAAGATAGACGGCCAGAGTCTTTTTCTCAAATTGTCTTACCGCGATATTCAAACCAACCAGTGTTTTGCCAGCACCGGGAACACCGGTTACAAAGCAGATGGATTTTTCTCTATTTGCCCGTGAATGATCAATTACTTGCATGACAAATTCACTGGTCCGTTGCAGATTTTTACCGGATGCCTCGCTTCGCGTGATCTCCTCGACTGAATGATTCAGGTAGAGTGAACTTGCAGCTTGAATAATGGTCGGTGTCGGCATATAGCGACTGTATGCCCAGTGGCTCAAATCCGTTTGCCAAGTGTATTCTGTTGTGATTTTTATGATTACCTCGGCAAGTCCATCCGCATTACAGCGGATCGGTTCAAAAACTTTGTCATCATAAAGAGAAATTTTCTGTATCGCAGAAGAATCCGGGGCATTCGTTGCAATAAGCACCGGTACAATGATTAGATTTCGACTCGCCTCATGAAAATTCTTCAAATCCAGAGCATAATCCCAGACCTGTTCGCTATCCTGCCGGGAAAAGGATTGTGCTCCAACTTTGAATTCCAGCACAAACACAATGCCTTTGAGCAGAATCACAACATCAACGCGTTTTCCCAGCCGCGGGATGGAATACTCAAACAAAACCTGTCCATTCCGCTCATTTGAGAGGATATTTTTCAGAAGCCGGATTTCAAACAACCATGCGTTCTTCTGTAAATCATTCAAATTAAAAGAATTCTCCGCAGCTAACATACCAAGGATCTCGTTCGCGGAACGTGTAAGAAAATTCATGATACTGTCAGCGTAGAAATAACGGTTCATCTTTTATAAATTTTCCTTTTAATGATACACGATTGTAATTAATCTGATGACAACTTATTTTTCAAGTGGGTTTCTGCAAAAATAACAGCAAAAAAGCAAGCATACATGTTCATCCTGCGCAAAACGGACTTTCCGCGCAGAGACATTGATCTGTGTCAGCAATCCCTGATGAACATACGCGCTAAGTGTCGGACGGCCGATTCCCAGAATGCGCATGGCTTCTTTCGCTGAAATGACCATGCGGCGCGCCCGATTCCGGCATGCCTTCAGAATCTGTTCCTTTTCCTGTGCGGTGATGCTCGAGTCTCCATCCAGCACGCGCTGAATGAGAATAATGGTTTCTTCTTTTGCCATGACTGTTTATCCTTTATCTTTTATATTGTTCCGGTTTTTCCGGATCTTTCCGGATCTTCTTGTCGCTGGAGAGATCATAACGGTAAAGATCGGAAAAACAGAAAAAGACTCCCGCATATACGATTCCTGTGGGGAGTATGAAATTTTCTACCGCGGGGACATGATTTTTTCGGTATTTTACAGAAAAATTATAGTTCAAGTAGAAAGAACTTCCAAGTGTTGTGTCAACTTTTCCAGCTCCTTTGTCGGGAGTCCGGAAAGTTTGTGGAGGAGTGTTTCCCGGACGGGATCAGAGCTCTTTTCTTCTTCCGCCATCAGAAGCGGCAATGCTCCAATCGCTTTGTTTTTCGCCTCATCGGAGATATGCGCATAATGCCGGTTCATTGCCGTGCTGCCGTGGCCGACAATCGAAGCAACCACATCCAGCGGGACCCCCGCATTCCCGCAAAACGACACAAACGTATGGCGGAAACTGTGCAGACTGTAAAGATTCGGATTCCGGACCCGGTGTTCCGAGCGTTTTTTCCCGGTGGTCTTCAGTCCTGTCGCACAGCGGATCATCTTCATCACGTCTTTTTGAATTCCGGATGGATTGCGCAGATACCGATGCGCCACATTCAGGATGATATAGTCTTCGCCCGGCAGATTCCCGGAGCGCCATGCTTGTGCTTTCCGCAGGGCATCAAGCAGATTGGGATGAATCGGCAGCGTGACACTGCGGTAAGCCGTTTTCCGGGCCGTCTTCTGCGGAACGTATGTAATCCGGTGATGTTCCATATCCACATTTTCCCATTTCATCAGACAGCCGTCCTGACCACGGCATCCGGTCCAGCAGCAGAGATTCAGCAGGACAGACATTTCCACCTTATGCAAGGGGTGATATTCCTGTGTAACCAGTTTCCGGACTCGTTTGCGTCCCGGACCAAGCCCTTCCTGTTCCGATGTATAGTAAAATCCCTTCTGAAAACCATCGAAGATGGCCTGAACCTGGTCGGAGGTGAACACATTGCGCGATTCCATGATTCCCGTTTTATGAGCAATCTCATCAAACGGGTTGCAAACCAAGCCAGCCGCTTCCGCAATCGTTTTGAAAATCAAGCGCAGAGCCTGCCTATAAATGTTATAAGTTTTGGCGGATATTTTATGTTTCATCCAGAGATCATGAAAATATTGGTTTCCGATTTCATTTGTGATCTGTTCGGGTTTTTGAATCTCGGGATAGTTGAAAGACAGCCAATCCAGGAATAACTGGAGTGCGGACTGATAACCCGATAATGTTTTTGGCGCTGCCTCGGAATTTTTAGACTCGGATAAAAAAGTATCCCAGATCTGATCGAGATCCAACAAGGCTTTCTTACGTATTTTTCTTGCCTCCGCGATATGGAGTGCAATCTCTTCCTTTTGTTTTGCTCTGAGTACCGGGCGCAGCAATGCAGCTGCCTTTTCCGCCTCGAGTCGTGTTGTTACTGGGCGGTCATTCTGATCCCTCAGGATATAGGTTTTTGCTTTGTCATCGATTCGGATTTTCAGGTAGAAATGGTTTCCCTTTTTATAAATGGATCCTGTTCCGCGTTCTCTGTAACGATTTCTGCGAGCCATTGTGTTTCTCCGCTTTTTGCTGATTGTTTCCGATTCTTTTCGGATTGCCTGCAAAAAGCGCTGAAGGTCAAATGAAGGTCTACCAGATTGGTGTTGAAAAACATATTCTGAACTCAACAGTTAAGAAAAACATCTTTGGCTACGGACCAGAAGGTTGCAGGTTCAAGCCCTACCGGATGCACCAGTATTTTGAGTTCAAAAAGCCCTGTTTCCAATGCCGGAAACAGGGCTTTTTATTTGATTTTCTGTGGAAATTCTGTAGAAGGTTTTTTACCCGTAGACCGCAGCCCGTCAAACGTTTTGATCCTGTCGCGGGGAAATAAGAATGGAATTTTGACGGGACCGAAAGGCCTGTTCAAAATTCCGGATACACTGCCAGATGATTTGGAATTTGAAAAATGACGGATGATATGTTAGGTTACTGTATAGACAAATCATTTGCAACACTGAGTGGAAATTATGGCAAAACTGGTTCGCATCAGCCTTTCGCTGGAGGAATCCCTGCTGGAACAGCTCGCATCCATGCAGGAAAAGGACGGTTATGAAAACCGTTCGGAATACATCCGGGATCTGATCCGCGGCCAGATCGCCCGCCGGGAGTGGATTTCCGGCGAGGAAGTCGTCGGCACTCTCTCGCTGATCTACAACCACCACCAGCGGGGCCTCCCCGAAAAACTGATTGATCTGCAGCACCATTCCTCCGTTCATGTTCTTGCCTCGACGCATGTTCATCTGAGCCACGAAATCTGCGCGGAGATGATTATGATCCGGGGGCGCGGATGTGAAATCGAAAAGTTCGCCGCATCCCTGAAACGTCTCAAGGGTGTTTTGAAGGCCGAATTGACGGCCGGAAGCATGGGAAAAGCGCTCCGGTAAAACAGAGGATTCCTCTGCAGAAAACAGAAGGGGAAAAAGAATTCTAAAGTATTACGAAAATAAAAAACGTAATATCCATGACGGATGAAAACTGAAAGAAAAAGGACATTCAGATGAAACTTCACAGAAGATATTTTTCTTTAGTGGAGCTCCTGGCTGTAATTTCGGTCATCGGCATTTTGTCCGGCTTGCTGCTGTCCGCATTGAATGCGGCGCGAAACCGGGCGCACACCATCAGCTGCATAGGCAATATGAAGCAGATCGGGATGGCATATTTCAGCTATATCTCCGAGTGGGACATGACGCCGCCGGTCAGCAAATCCGGCGTCCGCTGGATCGATTGTCTGGAACCTTATCTCGCGGCAAAAAGTGAACGAAGTTCGGGCAATGTGTTCGTCTGCCCCGCCGACCGGAGGCCGGAAGACAAAAAGGTCGTTTACGGCACCAGCGATGTCAACAAGCTGAGTTACGGCATCAACCAGTGCTACCCGTCGAATCGGGAGAGCACTACGCCTATTCTCTGGAATGGAATCGGGGCGAACCAGATCCGGAATCCTTCCAAATTCATCACGCTTGCGGACGCGGGAAGCTACTATATCGGAACCACGGTTGCCGCGCCGTTCTTCGGAACGCTAAACGGAGAATCCTATGTGGATGGAGGATACTGCAAATATCTGTCATTCCGGCATGGCGAAAGAACGCGGGACTTCAACGCGGCCTTTGCCGACGGTCATGCCGCATCCCTGAAATTCGACGCAACACCGGACCGTTACTGGGATTACAGGAGCATCGGATATGGTTTTTAAGCGGAATTTTCTTCTTTTGGCCCTCTGTCTGCTTGCGGGGTGCGCACCTGAACGGAATGCGCAGACGCCGCAGCGGATTCTCTCGCTTTCGACGGCGGCGACGCATATTCTGACGGAACTTGAAGTCCCGCCGTGCGCCATTGATGAATATGGACGGATTGCGGCGGGCTCACCGCCTCCGGCCGTGGTCGGCAAAGGTTCCGCCGTTTCGCGCGAGAAGATCGCCGAGCTCGGGATCGACGGCGTGATTTTATGGTATTATCAGGAGGAGGCGGCGGAACGCTTCCGGAACGAGGGGCTTCCGGTGACGGTTATCCCCGCATTGCGCCTCGCGGAATATCCGGAGCTGATTTTGCGCCTCGGCGAAGTGACGGGAAAGACGGAAGGGGCACAGGAACTCGCCGAAGCCTTCCGGCGTCGGCTCGAACAGATTTCCGCCCCGGCGGAAGGTTCGGCGCGGCGTGTCTGTTTTGAATTGTACAGCCCCGGAAAAATCGCCGGAGACGCATCGTATCTCGGCGATCTTATCCGGGCGGCAGGCGGTAAAAGCATCGTGTCGGAAACAGGTCTGATTTCGGCGGAAGCCGTGATCGAGGCCGCGCCCGAAGTGATCTTTTACATCGAAGGCTTCGGGAATGCTGCGGAAATTGCCGCGCGAAACGCCTACTCCGGCACGCCCGCGGTTCGCAGCGGACGAATCCACGCGGTTCCCCGCCGCCTGACTGTCGAGGGCATCACTCCATTGGAGACAATCAATTTCCTGAAACAATATATGAGGTGACGAAATGGCATTTTACCGGATCACATGGAATGAAAAGTATGATTTTGCGACTCTTCACAACTGGGGGTGCACTTTCCGCTGCCCCTTTTGCAGCTACAAACTGCGGAGCGGGGAAAGCGGCCGTCCCGGATTCGCCGAACCGAAGCCGAAACGTTTTCTTTCCGTCGATGAAATGAAGGAGGCGCTGCGCCGCCTCTCGCCGGGGAAAGTCTATTTCATGGGCGGTGAACCGACCGTGGCGAAAGAGCTTGAGGAGATGATTTCCTTCGCAAAGCATGAGCTCGGAGCGGAGACCAGACTTGGTCACACCAACGGCAGCCGTCTGCCGCTTCCCGGCCTGGACGGAGCCAATGTGGGGCTCAAGGCGTGGAGCGAAGAGCTTCATCTTGCGATTACCGGGAGACCGAAGTCGCAGATCTATGACAACTTCCGCGCCGCGTTCGACTCCGGCATGAAGATGGCGGCCAATCTGGTGTTCATCCCCGGGCTGATCGGACTCGACGAAATGGAAGGCGTGGTAAGTTTCCTCACCGGACTCGATCGGAATATCCCTTTTCATATCGACGGCTATATTCCGATTCCCGGACTGCCGTGGAAACGGCCGACCGACGGAGAAATGGAGGATGCGCGGAAGCTGGCGGAAAGTTATCTCTCTCATGTCAAAAGCTCCCATCTGACTTCGGAAGAAGCGCTCAATCTCTCCGTGCGGGATGACCGGTTCAAAGTGAAAACCATTGCTGGATAATGAGATGAAATTACTTTCCTCAGCACTTGCCGTGTTGTTTCTTCTCTCCTGGGGAATCGGGGCGGGAAGCGCTTCGTGGGTGGAACTTCTGCGCCTTGTTTCCGGCGGCGAGGTATCCGATTCCGCCCGGACGATTCTGCTGGAACTCCGGCTGCCCCGGTTGCTCGCCGCCGTGCTGGCGGGCGGAATGCTGGGGGCGGCCGGAGGCGCAACTCAGAATCTTTTCCGCAACGACCTTGCTTCCCCGCATGTGCTGGGAGTGGTCAATGCCGCGGCGCTGGGGGCGGTGTTCGGATTGTTTCTGCCCGCAATCGGGCTGACCGCTCCGGCGATGGTGACCGCCGCTCTTTCCCTCGGACTCCTGTTCCTGACCGGAGGACGGCAGAACTGGGACGGCGCAACATTGATTCTTGCGGGAATTGCGGTCAACGCCTTTACGTCCGCCCTGACTTCCGGAGCTCTTTATCTCGCCGATGAGCGGCTCTCTTCGCTGGTGTTCTGGCTGCTGGGGGGATTCTGGAGGATCACCTGGGGCGACGTTGTCCTGC
>ERZ779737.2175-NODE-2175-length-13453-cov-3.543663_pt1 | contig 13453 bp, 9 predicted proteins | sample MGYA00511889_ERZ779737 | MGnify/ENA primary metagenome ERZ779737 (study PRJEB29588, sample SAMEA2163575) | human gut metagenome | biome: human gut; feature: human-associated habitat; material: faeces | place: Denmark | collected 2008/2010 ...
CGTTGTAGGACATATCAACCATGTTCTCGACGTTCGAGACGTTCCAGTCGTTCAGCGGCTTGTTGAATTTTTCCGCTCCGCCGAACATTCGTGTCATTTTCCGTACGTTCGAGACGTTCCAGTTGTTCAAAGGCTGATTGAATTTTTCCGCGTAATAAAACATCTCGTACATGTTCTCGACGTTTGAGACATTCCAATTGTCCAACGGCTTGTTGAATTTGGACGCCCAAGCGAACATGCGGGACATATTCCGCACGTTAGAGACGTTCCAATTGTTCAGCGGCTGATTGAATTTTCTCGCCCCGTCGAACATCTCGTACATGTTCTCGACGTTCGAGACATCCCAATCGTTCAGAGGCTTATTAAATCTTCTCGCTCCGTCGAACATGTGGGACATGTCACGCACCTTTGAGACATTCCAGGCGCTTATGTCGTGGTCGAAGTATTCCGCGCCGGCAAACATGTTCTTCATCGTCACGACGTTTGACGTATCCCAAGTCTCGATGCCGATAAAGTCCCTGCACTTAGAGTACCGAAAGAAACCTTCCATGTCGGTTATGCACGACGTATCAATCTTATCAAGCGGCAATTGAAGTCCCATATCCAAGAGTTCTATAAGCTCTTTTTTTGAGCGGGGCTTGTACTTCCCGGTTCCCGTGGCGGCGAGGACGGGGCTTTTCAGTTCCGGATGGGCCGCCTCAAGCTCGCGCTTATATCTTGCCGAGTATTTGTCACCGTAAAGCGAGAGCTCGGCGTACACTTGCGCCGCGTCTAACCTGCCGAGAACCTCCTTCAGGTACTCGCGGTATCTCATCTTGTTGGTATGGGCGAAGTTGAGCGTCAAAATCTTGACGTCGGCGAAGCGCGGAGCGTCCAGGAACATTTCGTTGACATTGCAGTCTCTCGATATTTGCTACATACCGAGCGGCTGGCTGAAGCTCGTCGCGTTCTTGAACATCATTTCGGCCGTTTCGACGTGGCTCACGTCCCATTTGTCGAGCGGCTGGTTAAACTTCTCGGCTTCGCAGAACATACACGAAATTTTCTGGACCTTTGAGACGTTCCAATCATTAAGTGGCTGATTAAAGTTGCTGCAGCAGCCGAACATCGACTCCATATTTGTTACGGACGATACGTCCCAATCCTCTAACGGCTGATTAAAATTGCTGCAGCCGCAAAAGATGCATTCCATGTTCGTTACGGACGAAACGTCCCAGTTTCCTATGGGATGATTGAAATATTTCGCTCTGAGGAACATTCGCTCCATCGTAGTCACATTCGATGTGTTCCACGTTTCAAGCCCGTCGAAGTCGGTACGTTTTGAATCGCAGAACAGCCAACTCATATCCGTTATTAGAGATGTATCGATGTCGCCGAGGCAAACAGTCTCATTGTTCACTAACTCCCTCAGTTCTTTCAAACTGCCGGGTTTGTACAGTTTATTCATAGTTATGTTTCATATTTTGTAAATATCAATAGAAAAGTACACCATTGGTTAACTGAACAGTGTACTCATAAAAAGATTTTTAAAGGAAGGAAAGAAAGCCGAATTAATCAACTGAATAAATTAAATTTTAAGTTTCTTAACTCAAAAGGACTGTCCGGCTATGATTGTGGAAAGATAAGGCTTTTCGGCTAACAATTCAAAATGAAAACTCAGAGGCCACGACCTTCACGGTCGCGGCCTCTCTCTCAAACAACCAATAAGAAATAAGAGATAATCCTTTAGGGGATGGATTATCTGATGAACAGCAGTTCTCTGTATTTGGGTAATGTCCACATCTGATCATCCACAATCAGTTCCAGCTTGTCGATGTGGTAGCGAATCTGTTCCAGCATCGGAGTAATCTTGTCGTGATATTCGATGGCTTTTGCACGTTCGTCTACAATCTTGTTGGCTACTTTTCGAGCTTCTACCATGGTATCTACGTGTTCTTTGATGTAAGAAGTGTGTTCTGCAATCTTACGGATGATGGCCATGTTTTCAGCAGACAGCTTTTCGGCCTCTTCTGTAGGGAAGATTTGCTTCATCTTGTAGACATTGTCAATCAGTTTGCTCTGATATTCAATGGCTACTGGAACTACGTGGTTCATTACCAGGTCGCCCAAAACGCGAGCTTCAATCTGGATTTTCTTGGTATAGGTTTCCCATTTCACTTCGTTGCGTGCTTCGAGTTCCTTGCGGGTCATGACACCGGCAGATTCGAACATGCGTACGCTGTCTTCTGTCAGATACTGGTCGAAGATGACCGGACAGCTGGTTTCGCAATCCAGACCACGGCGTGCTGCTTCTTCTTTCCATTCGTCACTGTATCCGTTGCCGTCGAAGCGGATGGGTTTGCTAATCTTGATGTATTTACGGATTACCTGAATGATGGCCGAAATCTTCGGTTCACCTTTCTCTATCAATTCGTCCACTTCTTTCTTGAATTCAATCAGCTGTTCGGCTACGGCTGTGTTCAGGGCAATCATGGCGCTGGCACAGTTGGCCTCAGAACCTACGGCACGGAATTCAAAGCGGTTACCGGTAAAGGCAAATGGTGATGTACGGTTACGGTCGGTATTGTCAATCAGCAGTTCCGGAATCTGTGGAATGTCGAGTTTCATACCGTGTTTGCCTCCTAAAGCAATCAGTTCGTCGGTTGAACTGTCTTCCATGTGGTCAAGCACTTTGCTCAACTGGCTGCCTAAGAAGGAAGAGATGATGGCGGGAGGTGCTTCGTTGGCTCCCAGACGGTGTGCGTTGGTAGCGCTCATGATGGAAGCTTTCAGCAATCCGTTGTGGCGGTACACAGCCATCAGGGTGTTGACGATGAACGTAATGAAACGCAGGTTTTCTTCCGGAGTTTTTCCCGGAGCCATCAGCAGGGTACCGGTATCTGTACCGAGTGACCAGTTGTTGTGTTTACCGGAGCCATTGACACCCTTGAACGGTTTTTCGTGCAGCAGTACACGGAATCCGTGTGTGCGGGCTACTTTCCGCATCAATGACATGATGAGCATGTTATGGTCTACGGCCAGGTTACATTCTTCGAAAATCGGAGCCAATTCAAACTGGTTGGGAGCTACCTCGTTATGGCGTGTCTTCACCGGAATACCTAATTCGAGTGCCTGAATTTCAAGGTCTTTCATGAAAGCTGCCACACGGGTAGGAATAGCACCGAAGTAATGGTCTTCCAACTGCTGGTTCTTGGAGGCTTCGTGTCCCATCAGCGTACGTCCTGTCAGCAACAGGTCCGGACGTGCGGCATACAAACCTTCGTCTACCAGGAAGTATTCCTGTTCCCATCCTAAGTAAGCCATCACTTTTTTTACATTCGGGTCGAAATAGTGGCAAACGTCTACTGCCGCTTTGTTGACTGCACGGAGGGCTTTCAGAAGCGGAGCTTTGTAGTCGAGTGATTCACCAGTATAGGCAATGAAGATGGTTGGAATGCACAAGGTGTCGTCTACTACGAACACAGGTGATGAAGGATCCCATGCGCTATATCCGCGAGCCTCGAAGGTGTTACGGATTCCGCCGTTCGGGAAAGATGAAGCATCCGGTTCCTGCTGTACAAGGAGCTTTCCGGAGAATTCTTCCATCATGCCACCTTTTCCGTCGTGTTCTACGAATGCATCGTGTTTCTCGGCTGTTCCTTCTGTCAGTGGCTGGAACCAGTGAGTATAATGGGTAGCACCCAGTTCGCTGGCCCATCGTTTCATACCTTCGGCTACGGCATCGGCTATCTGGCGGTCAAGAGCGGCGCCATTATCCATGGCATCAATCAATCGTGCAAATACCGTAGAAGGCAGGTATTTAAACATTTTTTCTCTGTTGAATACATATTTACCGAAGTATTCTCCCGGTCTTTTGTCAGGGGCAGGTACTTCCATGGGTTTAGCCTGGAAGGCCTTTTCTACTACTCTGAATCTTAATGTTGACATGTGACTGTAAATTTTTATTGGTTATTTAATAGTTAGTAGTGAATGTGCTATGTTTAATGGTTGTAAGCCGATTCTCCATGTTCGTAAATGTCCAGACCTTCTTCTTCAATTCTGGCAGGAACACGCAGGCCGTGAACTTTGTCGAGGACTTTGAAGATGATGTATCCCATCAATGCGGCCCATCCACCGACGATGATTACACCGAAAATCTGTGCACCGAGGAATCCGAAGCCGCCTCCGTAGAATGTGCCGCCTTCTACGGCAAACAGACCGGTAAGAATGGTTCCGAGGCTACCGCATACACCGTGTACGGAAGAGGCACCTACAGGGTCGTCAATTTTCAGACGGTGTTCGATGAATTCTACAGCGAAAATCATGACGGTTCCGCAGATAGCTCCGATAAGAGCGGCTCCCATTGGTGATACCATGTCGCATCCGGCTGTTACACCGACGAGCCCGGCAAGGATACCATTGAGTGTGAGGGAGAGTGACGGTTTACCATATTTAATCCAGCTTACAATCAAGGCAAGGAATCCTCCGGTACAAGCTGCCAGGTTGGTGGTAAGGAACACGTGTGAGATGGCTGTCTGGTCACCGTATCCGGCTGCAGCAAGCTGTGAACCCGGGTTGAAACCGAACCATCCGAACCAGAGGATGAATACACCCAGACAAGCTAGTGTCAGGTTGTGACCGGGGATGGCTTTTGATTTTCCGTCCTTTCCGTATTTGCCCAAACGCGGACCAAGAATGGCGGCGCCAACCAGTGCAATCCATCCACCTACAGAGTGAACCACAGTTGAACCGGCAAAGTCATGGAACGTATAACCAAATACAGACATCATGAATGAATCCGGATCTGCGTTTGAAAGCCATCCTCCTCCCCAGGTCCAGTGACCGGAAACCGGATAGATCAATACGCTGATAGCTATCGTGTAAGCCAGATACATGGAGAATTTGGTACGTTCGGCCATGGCACCTGACACAATAGTAGCAGAAGTGGCACAGAATACGGTCTGGAAGATTAGGAAGCCTTCAATAGGTAATCCGTTCTGAATGATATTGTCCATGGCATCCAAGTCAAAGAGATGTGGAGTACCGAATACATCTCCTATACCGAACATCAGTCCGAAACCGATAAACCAGAACAGAATGGAACCTACCATAAAGTCCACCAGGTTTTTCATCAGGATGTTGGCTGTGTTCTTGCTGCGGGTAAATCCGGCTTCTACCAGGGCAAAGCCCGGCTGCATGAAGAATACCAGCATGGCAGCCAGTAACATCCATACGGTGTTAAGTCCGGTGGATAATTCTGCTATCTTGTCAGCGTTGCTAACCTCTTCAGGTACAGAGGTCTGCGCTGTTGTAATCAATGGAAACAGAAGTAAGAATAAGGGTATGAGGAGTTTGCGGCATGCTGCTGTGTGCACACCTTCTGTAAATCGTTTCATAATTTTTACCTTTTAAGAATTAATACCTGAGTTGATTTTCCGGGATTATTTTTCCTGTTCCGCATTATAAAGCGAAATATCGCCACGTTCGCCTGTACGGATACGGATGGAGTCTTCTACGGGGATGATAAAAATGCGTCCGTCACCTATCTCACCGGTATAAGCGGCTTTCATGATGGCCTGTACGGTCTTTTCCACATTCTTTTCCCTTACTACGATGGAAATCAGGATTCGTTCGATGGAACTGGTATCATATACTACCCCACGATAAATACGACCTTCGCGGGTTTTTCCGACACCTCTTACTTCATAGTAGGAGAACCATTCGATGTCGGCGGCCAATAATGCCTCCTTTACTTCTTCGAATTTGGTTCTACGGATGATTGCCTCAATCTTTTTCATAATAAATTGTATTTGTATTTTGTATTGTTTGTTATCCTGTATAATCTTTTTTGCCTCTTGAAGTCACTAATCCTATTGATGTTGTATTGTATTTGTATTGTAGTATATCTTTTGGGTTAGAAACTTATGCCAAACACAAAGTAGGCTCCTTCTGTAGCTGGATTCCAAATGGCCTGTGCAAATACGGGAAGCGAGTAGGAATCTGTGATTTTGATTTCCTTGCTGGCTCCGAGGCATATATTTGAAACTTCAAATCCGCTTGCCCCATTGTTGTAGAAACTGGTTTCCCATGGGGTAGCACCTATTTCTGCCGACCAGTCCAGACCACCTAACTTGAAGGGGGCTGCGATGCTGAAGTAGGAAGAATAAGCACGGTCACCGTTTGCTTTTACGCCATCAGCTCCTGCAAAGTTTGTATACCAGTTCACGGCTAAGGGACCGAAATCGTAACCTACTTGTGCTTCGAACACATGTGAAGTGTTGTGGGCACCATAGTGAAAATACTCAGGACCGCCATCAAACCAATAATCAGTGATAGATACGCTGAATCCTCCTGTACTGTATCCTAAAGTAAGGTCGAATTCCTTGGTATCTTCTTTATCCACTCCTACAGAACCCCAGCCTGAAAGGGAGAAGCCTTTGTAGGATACGGAAGCAGAAGGTTGGATGCTCACATTTCCTAAATCCTGTCCACGCCAGATGTATCCGCTTACAAGGTCAGCTCCAATATCAGCTTCTACTTTGTTTTGTGCCATTGAAATGACTGGAATGCCTGTCATTAAAAGCAGTGCGATTCCGGTAAGTTGCATTCTTTTCATTGCTTTCGTGTTTTTAGTTAATGTTTAAAACTCTTTACTTTTAGTTGTATTGTCTTTTTGTATTGTATTTAGTTGTATTGTCTTTCTTTTTGTTTTATCGATATGCAAATATACTTTCTTTTAGCTGTTCTTAAGCATAAAAAGGTGTGCTTTCTTCTTTTATATTTTCCGTAGTGCAAAATTACTTGTTTTTACCCTATTTTAGGTTTAAGTTTGAAATATTTTTCATTGATTTTTTGCGAATTTGTTTTTTCGGGAGAAAACTCTCAGAGAAAAAATATTCTTCTTTCGATGATGAAGAGGAGGAAGTTGGAAATACGGAGCTGTTTTTTCGTATTTTTGTAGGGTTTTAATTGAGAAAAGCATGTTTCCGAACGTATATTTGTTTAATCCGGATTATGATATGGCGATGGCCAATTTCACTCCTTATTATAAGTCTCCTGCAGAGATTATGCGTATGATTGCGGATCTATCTGTTCTTCCATGGTGGTTTGCTGAAGAAGAAAGTTGTGTGAAGGTGGAGAATATGGCTCTTGTATCTCTTTTGCGGAAGCAGTTGAGAGAGGTGTGTGGAGGAAGCATGGAGGTGGAAAGAAGGCTCGATGAGTTATTGCCGCGTGCTGCTTGGACGGCAGAATGGCCTTCAGCTCGTTATATTCCCTGGGGGTGGACACCTGCCTTGGTGTATCGGCTCAGACAGGAAGGAGTAGAAGAATGCTTTTTGCCTTCGGAGGAAGCTGTCAGACGTTTCCGTTTTCTCTCGTCTCGTCAGCGTTGCTTAGAAGTATTGCCTGAATTAGTGAAGATAGATGGGACTTGTGGGGAGATGAAAGCCTGTGTGTCTCTGTCTGAACTGGAAGCGTTTCTTCAGGAAAGAGGAGAATTGGTATTGAAAGCTCCATGGTCGGGAAGTGGGAGAGGACTGCTGAAAGTATCTTCTGCCAGTTGGAATGCGCAACTGGCTGGGTGGGCTGCACGTATTCTGAGGGTACAGGGAGCTGTGATGGCGGAACCCATTTATGACAAAGTGGTTGATTTTGCGATGGAGTTTTATGTGGAGAAGCAGAATGGAGTTTGTTTTGCCGGTTATTCTTTATTCGAAACAGATGCCCATGGTAATTACAAGCTTAATCTTTTGTTATCGAATACAGAAATTGAGAATCGGTTGGCAGCGTATGTATCTCAGGACGTTTTGTATGAGGTAAGAAGCTGTCTGCTTTCCGCACTTCAACAGCTGTTGAAGGATGATTATGAAGGGTATTTGGGAGTAGATATGATGATTTGTCGCGTTGCAGGAGAGTATGTAGTGCATCCGTGTGTGGAAATCAATCTTCGCTTGAATATGGGAGTGGTGTCTCGCCTGTTCTTTGATCGTTATGTCTCTCCTTCTTCTTCGGGGCAATATGTGGTGGAACATTATGCGGCTGAGGGGGAGGCTTTGGAAAATCATCACAGATGTTTATCTGCCTATCCGTTAAAGATTGCTCAAGATGGGCGTATCCTTCAAGGGTATTTGCCACTGACTCCGGTACAGGCAACCACGCATTATCAGGTGTATGTGGTGTTGAGTGATGCGGGAGTGTAAAGAGAATCATTCGCTTTTTAAAATAAAAAACAGACCGTTTTGAATGTGAAAGCATCAAAACGGTCTGTTTTTATTTAGGATTCTTATTCAACTAAGTATTAGAAGAAGAGGTAGCGCTGGTCTACAACTTTTGCTTTCTGATACAAGTCATTGATTAACTGGTTACCTGCAATACGCACAGCCATGTTAGTCAATGTAGTTTCTTCTTGTTTTGCATCAAACTTCTCGCTTCCTTTTTCTTTTGCGTATACCTGAATCATGTATACTCCACCATTACCTTTGATAGGTGCGCTTACCTTGTTGGCAGCTGTCTTAGCAGCTACAGCACCGATAACCGGTTCGCTGCTGCGTGTAACTGAAATGTAAGCAGGAGCACTGAATGTAACGTGTTTTACAGAATCACTTACAGCATCCTTCATTCCCTTCACCTGAGCAATGGAGTTATACTTCTTCATTTCTTCCATAATCTTTTCAGCTTTCTTATCGCGGCGGATTTCAGCTCTCAGCATTTCAGCTACTGAGTTGATGTCGCGATAACCGGCTTCATGAATCTTGTCAAGAGCAACTACCATCAGATGGTCGTTTTCACCACATTCATAGAGCGGAGAAACTTCACCTGGTTTCGCAGCAAAAATCCATTTCAGTGCTTCACGGGTAGAACGTACGCCACCTACATAGTGTTCTGAGCTTGAAAGGTCTGTGCGAGGCATCAGTGTATAACCGCTTTCTTCTGCGTTCTTCACCATTGAGTCGATAGTAGTGTTCTGTGCTACAAACTGGCTAAATTTGTTGTATGCTGCATTGTAAGTTTCTTTGCTGAATTCTACTTCACGTTTAACGACAGCTACTTTGTATTTAGTCTGCATGCTCTTCTTATTCATTACCTGCAGAATCAGGTTAGCTTGTCCCATGTTGAGGTTAGCCAGTTCGTTTACAGGCTGGTTCAACAATGTGTTGATGAACTTGCTGTTGTCTGCATCCAGTTCAGAACCTTCCCAGCTCTGTGCGTTTACCCAAGTTGCTTCACCTGTCTGTCCGTAAATCTTAGCTACGGCTGCGAAGTCAGCACCACCTTTCAATGCATTGTAAATACTGTCGGCCAATGTCTTTGTCTTTTCTTCAGTGTCAGCATATACCTGAATCTGACGGAACTGGATTGAGTCAGGAGAAGAAACTTTTGCAAGCAACTTGAATGCATTGAATGAATCGTCTGTCTGATTGTAGTAAGGACCGTATACTTCGTTTACATTCGTAGAGTCAAGGCGTGAAGCTACATCTGCAGGGAATACAGATTTGCTTACCGGAACGTCAGAGTAATTTACAGAAGAACCTGTAGAACGAACAAAAGTTCCAAAATCGGCTGTTGTGCTAGCCAATTGGTTGCTGTATTCAGTTACTTCTTTTTCTACAGCCTTACGGTCTGCATCAGACGGAACTACTTTTACGTCGATGTAACGGATGTCGCGTGTTTCTACAAGCTGCTTGAACTGTTCTTTCTTTTCGTTGTAGCGGTCTTTGATTTCACTGTCAGAAACCTGAACTGTAGAATCATTGATAGAGCTGTAAGGAACACCAGCTAACAACAGGTCGCTCTGTTCTGTGCGTGAGTTGAATGCATCTTCAGCAGCTACAGGGTTAGAGATTAAAGATTTTGTTACCAGGTTCTGGTATTTTTCAGCCAAAGTGCTTTGTGCCAAAGTCTTTTCTACAAACTGCCAGAAAGCACCCATTTTCTGATAGTATTCTACATACTGTGCAGGCATTTGGCTTGCATTCAGGTTTGCATAATCTACCAGGAATTTCTTCAACATATCTTTATCGAACATACCAGTCTGCGGGTTGCGGAAAGGAGTCTGCATCAGCAGCGGGTGTGTACCTTGGTCAATGATGCTCTGTATTTCAGCGTCTGTCACTTTCAAGCCTAATTTTTCTGCCTGTTCAGCAATCAGCTTGTTGTTGACATAACTTTGCCATACCTGATCTTTCACATTGTTCAACTGGTCTTCTGTCAGCGAATTCAATCCATTGGTCAGTTTGATGACTTCACTGAGTTCGTCCACCATTTTCTGATAATCTTGTGCACTGAGAACTTCCCCGTTCACTTCTCCTACGTCTTGTTTACCTTGGTGCGGCTGGAGTACTTTCCATGCGTCACCGGCAATAAATGCAAAAAGGGCAAGACCGATTACGATGACCAACAAAGGTCCTTTGCTTCGAATTTTTTGTAAAGTTGCCATTTAAAGTTATTATTTTTTTGTTTATTGTTTTTATAGTTCTGTTATTAGCGCACGAAGATACAAAAAATACTGTTTAGTCACTATTTTCTCTCAAAAAAATGCTTATTTCGTGGTAAACAGTTTGACCAATTCTATTTTATTGGCGCTTACTTTGATAATTTTGAAGGTAAAATTCTCAGTCTGAATGACGTCGTTTACTTTGGGTATGCTTTGACATTCATTCAGAATAAGTCCACCGATAGTCTGGTAGTTTTCGCTCTCAGGCAGATTCAGGCCAAAGGTTTCATTGGCTTTTTCTATGTCTATTCTTCCGGAGAAGATATATTCGTTATCCGATATCTGCTTGGCAACGATGGATGTGGTATCATGTTCATCTTCAATGTCGCCTAAGATTTCTTCAATTAGATCTTCCAGTGCCACGATACCTGAAACGCCTCCAAACTCGTCTACTACTACAGCTAGTGAACGCTTTTGCTGTTTGAAAATTCGCATCAGTTTGTGGGCAGCCATTGTTTCAGGCACAAAGGGGATGCTACGAATACCGTTTTGCCATTCGTCGTTGCTGCGGAACATTTCAGATGAATGAATGTATCCCACAATGTTGTCGATATTTTCTTTATAAACGATTATCTTGCTGATACCATTTTCAATAAATACCTTTTTAAGTTCAGTGAGCGGAGTATCAAAATCCACAGCTATGATTTCCGTTCGTGGAATCATGCAATCACGTATTTTGACATTGGAGAAATCAAGTGCGTTGCGGAATATTTTAATTTCATTGTCTATTTCTTCTCCTTCTTTGCCTTCTTCGATACTGCTTTGAATAAAGTAATCCAAATCGACTTTGGTAAATGCCTTTTCCCGGTCTTCTTTGTTTGTCTTTACCCCCACAAGATGAAGAATACCGCTTGAAAGCAACGATGAAAAACGACTGATGGGGTAGAGTATGATGTAGCATGCAAATGTAGGCACGCTGAAAAATTTCAGAGTAGCGTTGGGATTAATCTTGAAGAGTGTTTTGGGAAGAAATTCTCCGGTGACAAGAATAATCAATGTGGAAATTATGGTTTCTATAGGAACAAGCAGTGCCTGATTTGAAATCACATCTGCAAGTATATAATGTTCAATAAGTTGAGCCATCAAAATACCATAGATGACCAATGCAATGTTGTTTCCTACCAACATGGTGGAAATGAAATTATTAGAGTGCCGGTAGAATACGGAAAGGATGTAAGACGATACATTGTTCGTCTTTTCCATTTCAAAACGTAATTTGTTGGAAGAAACAAAGGCGATTTCCATACCTGAAAAATAGGCTGAAAACACCATAGATATAAGTAGTTGGACGATAAGCTCCATACTAATAGTTTTATTTGGAAGTTTGTGTGCTGTCTGCCTGGACAGCATTGTCTTCAACGGTAAAGATTCCCGTGTTGTTATAGATTTGGTATTCGGTCATTTGCTGATTGGATTCGAAACCGTATCCAGTCAGTACCTTGTCAACTTGTTCGATACGGATAAATTTATCGGAATAGATTTTCTCTTTGTCCTGATCCCAGAACATTAGTTCCGTGTCGAATTTGTCGCCTCTTTGGCTTTGAATATGGACGTTTCCACGTAGTTCCCATAGTTTCTTGGGTTCGTAGTAATAAGCTGTGTCGGCTTTAATACTTGCATCTACATGGAAAAGACTATCAAATTTCTCCAGATAGATTCCTTTTTCAAACGCCCAGAATGGAGGATTCCGGTGGCTGTAGATAAGCCATTCTGCTGTAATAATCTTGTATCTGATCATTCCTGAGTCAGACACGAGGGTGGTTACTCCTGTAGTACGCATGTCGGGAAGAGAATCTCCTTCTTTTACGGCTGCAGCAGTAGGTTTCTCTTTGTTTCCGCATGCAGGAACAAAAAGAAACATAACAGTTGCCCATGTGGCAACTGTTATGTTGATAAATAATTTATATATGTGTTCTTTAAGTCTGATTGACATATACTTATCTGATGGTTGTTGTTTCACCAATCCATCCACCGATTGTTACAGAGTTACCTTTCTTCAAGCCAAGGAAGAAGAGGTCTTCGTCTTTCGGAGTATGTCCGGCGTATGTGTTGATCAGCTTCTGAGCTTCTTCTGCTACGCTAGGATCTACGCTCTTTGCACGCTGCAATTTATCGATGGCTGCAAAGTAAGTACATTTGTTCAAAGCTGCTTCGTCGCTCCAGTTCGGGCTTGATGCATACATCTGTGCAATCAGGATATAAGCTTTTCCGTAGCTTCCGTTGAAAGAGATAGCTTTGTTTGCATATTGTTTAGCCTTGCTCAACTGTTTTTTGCTGAACAATACCACTGCTGCACTGTATGCATAGTCTGCTTTCTTTTCTGCTTCCTGTTCCAGTTCGATAGCCTGATCAAAGTACTGTACGCTCTTGTCCAAGTCACCTTTCTTGTAGTACATGTAAGCACATCCAGCGGCTGTTGCTGCTGTAGGTTCCATTGCATGTGCAGCTTCAGAAGCAACGAAATAAGCTTCTTCTTCTGTACATTTCAGCATCTGCATTACGTTGATAACCTGCTTCAGGTAATCCAGATTTGTCTTGTTCTGGCTTACTTTCGGGCCATAGATAGCCTGCAAGTTTTCGCAGCTTGCAGCACCACTGTTGATGAAGTATGCATCTACGTTATCTTTTGCTGTTTTCAGCAGTTTTTTATCTCTTTCTTTAGTAGCTGCTTTCAGAGCTTCATCTGCATAACCCGATGCTGTCAGGTAGTCCTGAATAAACTGTTCCTTATGAGTGTCATCACTCTTTAATTTGCGAGCAGAGATATCCATTAAATCCTGGAACATGAAATAATCAGATGTAGCTTTTTCCAAGTCAACAGCTTCTTTTACCATCTGGTAAGCCTTGTTTACGTCAACATTAGCACCTGAGAAGATGATGTAATCGTGAGCTTTCATACCAAGGATAGAACCTTTTGTAGTAGGAGTTTTTACCAACTGGTTCAATCCGTCAAGGTACTTGATACGTTGGTCATGTACA
>ERZ779737.2176-NODE-2176-length-13450-cov-2.954237_pt1 | contig 13450 bp, 9 predicted proteins | sample MGYA00511889_ERZ779737 | MGnify/ENA primary metagenome ERZ779737 (study PRJEB29588, sample SAMEA2163575) | human gut metagenome | biome: human gut; feature: human-associated habitat; material: faeces | place: Denmark | collected 2008/2010 ...
ACCGATCGGGGTAGCGGCCTTGAGTGCCTTTGCGTCAAACTGGGGATGAAGGAGGGTGTCGAGGTTTCTGGGCTCGATCATAAGAACAGCCTCTTCCTCGGTTCTCATACCCTCGTCAACGAGATCGCAGGCGATCTTCAGAGCTGCCTGAGCGGTTCTCTTACCGTTACGGGTCTGAAGCATGAAGAGCTTGCCGTGCTCGACGGTGAACTCCATGTCCTGCATATCTCTGTAATGGTCTTCAAGAATCTTGCAGACCTTCTTGAACTCTGCGAACGCCTCGGGGAACTTCTGCTCCATCTCAGCGATCTTCATGGGAGTACGGACACCTGCGACGACGTCCTCGCCCTGTGCGTTGGTGAGGAACTCACCGAACAGGCCCTTAGCGCCGGTTGCGGGGTCGCGGGTGAACGCAACGCCGGTGCCGCAGTCATCGCCCATGTTGCCGAAAGCCATCATCTGAACGTTAACTGCAGTACCCCATGAATAGGGGATATCGTTGTCGCGGCGATAGACATTTGCGCGGGGGTTGTCCCACGAACGGAAAACAGCCTTGATAGCGCCCATGAGCTGCTCCTTGGGATCGGTCGGGAAATCGGTGCCGATCTTTGCCTTGTACTCAGCCTTGAACTGAGAAGCGAGCTCCTTGAGATCGTCAGCGGTAAGCTCGACGTCCTGGGTTACGCCCTTCTTCGCCTTCATAGCGTCGATGAGCTGCTCGAAATACTTCTTACCGACCTCCATAACGACGTCGGAATACATCTGAATGAATCTTCTGTAGCAGTCCCAAGCCCAACGAGGGTTGTTTGACTTCTTAGCGATAACTTCAACAACATCTTCGTTAAGACCGAGGTTAAGGATTGTATCCATCATACCCGGCATTGAAGCACGAGCACCTGAACGAACTGAAACGAGGAGGGGGTTCTCCTTGTCGCCGAACTTCTTGCCTGTGATTTCTTCCATCTTCTCGATGTACTCGTTGATCTGAGCCTGAATTTCAGCGTTGATTTCTTTGCCGTCCTCATAATACTGAGTACAAGCTTCTGTTGTAATTGTGAAGCCCTGTGGTACAGGAAGTCCAAGACCTGTCATTTCTGCAAGGTTGGCACCCTTACCGCCGAGGAGCTCACGCATGTTAGCATTACCTTCTGTAAAAAGGTAAACCCATTTGTTTGCCATAACTGGTAATCCTCCTAAAAATAAATTAAGATATACGGCTGTGGCAGACTTACCCCTTGGTAAAACCTGCCTGCTTGTATAAGCCTATCGAATATTATAACAAACTTTGGTCAAAATAGCTATATTTTTTTCAAACTTTTTTCTTATAAAAAACAGGTTTTATTTTCGACAATATTGTATAAATCGTTTAAAATGCCTTTTTTTGCCCGATTTTTGTAATTTTCTCTTGAAATTTGTGATTTTTGTGAGATAATATTATGGTATGAACGAGTGTCTTGTGACAGGACTGTCTGCATCTTTGTTGTTTTGTCACAGATAAAAGGAGAAAAAATGAAGAATTGTGCCGTTATCCTCGCAGGCGGCGAGGGCAAAAGAATGAAATCCGACAAGCCGAAAACATTGTCGGAGGTACTCGGCAAGCCGATGCTCTGTTGGGTTATGTCGGCTTTAAGAAAAGCCGGCATTGACGACATCTGTGTGGTCAAGGGCTTTAAAAAAGAGTGTATTGAGGAGTATCTTTCAACTCTTGATTTTTCCGTTGAAAGCGTGTTTCAGGCTGAAAGACTCGGAACAGGCCACGCTGTGATGATGGCAAAGGATTTTCTTAAAAAGCACAGCGGCAATGTTGTTATTCTCAACGGCGATGCTCCGTTTATGGACAGCAAGACCATTGAGAAATCTTTGAAGGCTCACATTGAAAACGGCTGTGCCGCAACGGTTATTTCCGCAAGGGTTGACGATCCGACAGGTTACGGCAGAATTGTCCGTGACGAAAACGGAAATCTGCGTGCAATTGTTGAGCAGAAAGACGCCGATGAGGAAACTCTCAAAATAAATGAGGTAAACTCGGGCGGATTCTGGTTTGACTGTCAGCTTCTTCTTTCGGTTCTCGACAGAATCAAGTCGGATAACAGCGCAAAGGAATATTATCTTCCCGACGCAATCAAGCTTTTGCTTGAGGACGGAAGAAAGGTCGGAGCATTCACGGCTCAGTGCAGCGATACGGTTCTGGGTGCAAATGATCCGGCTCAGCTTGAACAGCTTAACGAAATTGCAAGGACAAAGGGTTACAGCTGTTAATTGCTCGGTTAATCATTGGTAAACATATACTACACACATTAAAATTCAAAGGAGTTATTGCAATGAATTTTCACGGTAAGGACATTAAAATTTTCACCGGCAGTTCAAATGTTGATGTAGCTCAGGGAATTGCAGGCTGTCTTGGTCTGCCGCTTGGTAAGAGTGACTGTACACAGTTCTCGGACGGCGAAATCTCTGTTTCTCTTCACGAATCTGTTCGTGGCAGCGACTGCTTTATTGTTCAGTCAACCTGCGCTCCCGTCAACGACAATCTTATGGAAATGCTCATAATGATTGATGCCATGAAGCGTGCGTCTGCTGCAAGAATCACAGTTGTTATGCCATACTTCGGTTATGCAAGACAGGACAGAAAAGCTAAGGCAAGAGATCCGATCTCGGCTAAGCTTTGTGCAGACATCATCACCTGTGCAGGTGCTGACCGTGTGCTTACAATGGATCTTCACGCAAATCAGATTCAGGGCTTCTTCAACATTCCTGTTGACCACCTTCAGGGTGCGTCACTTCTTGCCAACCATATGAGAGAGAAAATCGGCGGCAAAAATGATGATTATATCGTTGTATCTCCCGACCTCGGTTCTGTAACTCGTTCAAGAAACTTCGCTTCAAAAATCGGCACAGGTCTTGCTATTATCGACAAGAGAAGACCGAAGGCTAATGTTTGTGAGGTTATGAACATCATCGGTGACGCAAAGGGTAAGAAGGTTATCCTTGTTGACGATATGATTGACACAGCAGGTACTCTCTGCAATGCCGCTAACGCTATTGTTGAAAAGGGCGGTGCAACAGAGGTTTATGCTTGTGCTACTCATGCAGTTCTTTCCGGTCCTGCAATCGAGAGAATCCAGAACAGCGCAATCAAAGAAGTTGTTCTTCTTGACACAATTCCTGTTCCAAAGGAAAAGATGATTGACAAGTTCACAATTCTTCCTGTTGCTCCTACATTTGCGGAGGCTATCGCAAGAATTTACAATGACAAGCCGTTCACAGCCGCTTTCGGATGATAGGCGAACAACAGGCAATTTAATCATATAAATTGAGGCGGGTTTTAACTAACCCGCCATTTCGCTGTTTTACTGCAAAATTTTCAGGAATAAAACGGTACAATATGTGAGGGTGATTTAATTTTGTTTGGCATAGTTTACGGCTCCGATTCAGATAACAAAATAATGAACCGCTTTGTCGATGAGTACGAAGTGTGGTGCAATGAGGGCAAAAATCCGGATATTGCGTCAATCGACCTCGACTTTGCGCTTGACCTACAGAAGAAAAGACTTGACGAAAAGGGTGTAAAGATTCAGACCGCTTTTACCGATAAGGAAACGGTGAAGAATGAAGTCCCCGTAAATGCTTGTACTGCCTACGATATGGGCGAATGTAAGAGTAACATTGCGTCAAAGACATATGAGGTCACGGAGAAATACTTTAAAGACGGAAAGAAAAAGAAAAAAATCAAGGACAGATTTTTCTTCTACACAATGATTACAAGGCTTGAAAACCGAAATTCCGAGGTTGCGTGTTCGTGTCCGAACTGCGGTGCGGTAAGCAGTGTAAGAGAGCTTCTCAACGGTTGTAAAAACTGCGGAACTCGCTTTATTATGGACGATTTGTTCCCGAAGGTTACAAACTTCTACTTTGTAAAAACCTATTCGCTTGCGAACAAGTCAACGAAAAAAGTGCTTGCTCCGTACCTTCTCGGCGGAATTGCCGCCGTTGCGGCATTTACGGTATGGGTGGTTGTAAAGGACGGAACTTTTGATCCCGCAACCGCAAATATGGTCTATGAAATCGGCATAAGAGCAATCCCCGTACTGCTCGGCGGACTTTTGGCGGGGTACCTTGCATGGGCATTAAAAACGCTTTTCGGACTTTTTGTCGGTGCGGCAAAGAGCATACCGATGATAGGTCCTCACTTCAATTGTCAGAAAAGACTTCCGTGGCTTATGAAAGAGGTTAATCCCAACTTCTCATATGAATACTTTATCGGCAAGGTGCTTGCTTTGCTCAAGATTATGATTTTCAGCGATGATTACACAAACCTCGCAGTTTATGAGGGCGCTCCGACGGAAAATCCTTTCGGAGATATTGTTGATATCAAGTACAGAGGTGTGTCAAAGCTTAATTCGTTCAATGTCACAAACGGCTGTTGCTATGTTGATATGACCGTTTACGCAACAACCGTGAAGAACAAAAATTCTTCATTTAGGGTTAAAAACGAAAAGTTCAGGCTTACCGTTTGCAGAAGTGTGAACGCCATGGATGACGGAGTTTTCACAATGAAAAAAGTAATCTGCAAAAGCTGTGGCGCAAGCTTTGATGCAACAAGAGAACGCAACTGCCCGTATTGCGGAAATCCTTATCATCTCGGCAACGATGACTGGGTTGTTGTAAGCTTCGGAAAAGGTTAATTTTAATTTCAGAATACATAATAAGAGGGAAACTGATATGTTCGGAAAAAACAAATCAACGGGGTCGGTTGAGTACATTGTAGTCGGACTCGGCAATCCCGACAGAAAATACGAAAACACTCGTCACAACGCAGGCTGGCTTGCAATTGACCGCATTGCCGACAAGCTCGGTTGTGATGTGAACAAAATAAAATACAAAAGCTTTATCGGCACTTGTACCGTAAACGGCGCAAAAGTTATGCTGATGAAACCCACAACATATATGAACAACAGCGGTCAGGCAGTTGTTGAGGCGATGAACTTCTACAAAATTCCTCCCGAAAATGTCATTGTAATTTTTGATGATATCTCGCTTGATGTCGGAAAAATGCGTATCCGTTCAAAGGGCAGTGACGGCGGTCAAAGAGGAATGCGCAGTATAATCTATCTCAGCGGCAGTGACAAGTTTCCGCGCATCAAGGTTGGCATAGGTGCAAAGCCAAATCCAGATTGGGACCTTGCCGACTGGGTGCTTTCAAAGTTCACTCCCGATGAAATGAAAAAACTCGATGAAATTTTTGACAATGCCGAAAAGGCAATCGAGCTGATTATTGACGGCAAAACCGACCGTGCTATGAATTTGTTCAACTGAAAAGGGACAAAGAAATGAATAATCTCAACTTTCTTGTTGATGTCCTCAAAGACTCGCCCGTTTTCAAAACACTTGAAAAGAATGTCAAGCCGGGCAGAACGGTCTGTGCTTCGGGACTTTCAACAATCAACAAATCAAATATCATTTATGCGCTGTGCCGCCTCAAGGGCGTCACGGCATTTTGTCTTGCCTCCGACGAAAAGGAGGCGCAAACCCTGTGTAACGACCTTTCGTGTATGGGACTGCGTGCCTATGTTTATCCTGTGCGTGACTTCAACTTTCTCGACTTTCAGAGCCGTTCGCACGAGTACGAGCACGCAAGACTTAAAGTTTTACTCAAGCTTCTCAATCACGAATGTGATGTTGCAATTGCGTGTGTTGATGCGGCGGCACAGCTTACTGTTCCGAGAAATGTGCTTGAACAGTCGGTTATTGAATTTGAAGAGGGCAGGGAGCTCTCGCTTGAAAAGGCGACAAAGGCGCTTACTCTGCTCGGCTACGAACGCTTTGATGCGGTAGAGGGCAGCGGTCAGTTTTCGCTGAGAGGCGGTATTCTCGACTTTTTTATGCCCGACAGCGACTACCCCGTCAGATGCGAGTTCTGGGGCGATGAAATTACCGACCTCAGCTATTTTGACATTGAAACTCAGAGAAGATTCAAAAAGGCTGACAAAATTACACTTTCGCCCTCAACCGAAATCGTAATTGAGGACAGAGCCACCCTTGCAGATAAAATTGAACACAAGGCAAAGCTCCTCCGTTCCAAGAACAGCGCAAAGGCCAAGGAAAAACTTTTCTCCGAGGCAGAGCTTATCCGCAGCGGTGCAATGATTGCCAATGCGGACAAATTTATCAATCAGATTTACGATAAGCCCGAGTCGCTTTTTGATTATCTCGACAGAAATACCCTCGTTTTTGCGTCTGAATTTACTGCAATTCAGGAACGGGGAAAGTCAATGGACTTTATCAGCAATGAAACCCTTATGCAAGGCTTTGAAGACGGAACTCTTTGCAGAGGCTTTGACCGATTTGCGCTCACATTCAACGAATGTACCGAGCTTTTGCAAAGTCACGGAACAATCGTGCTTGAAAACTTTGTCCACGGAAGTATGCCTATCAAGCTGTCGGAAATCATCAGCTTTTCAACAAAACAGCTCTCGGCATGGGGCGGTTCGTATAAACAGCTAAAAGAAGATGTTGACGGACTTTTCACCCCCGAAAGCAGGGGCGTTATCTTTGCAGGAACAGAAAGAGCCGCCAAAAATCTTTGTGACATCTTTAACGCAGACGGCATAAACGCTGTTTACAGCGAGGGTGCGGATAAGATTTCAAAGGGCGAATTGCTTGTTATGCAGGGCGCTTTGAGTGCAGGCTTTGAGTATCCGTCACAAAAGTTTTTTGCAATAACCTACAGTCAGGTTTCATACCGTCCCGAAAAGTCCAAAAAGAAGAAGAAAAAGACGGGACAGGAAATTTACAGCCTTTCCGAGCTTGCCCCCGGTGATTATGTTGTACACAATGTTCACGGTATCGGTGTGTTCGGCGGTATAAGAAAAATTGATACTCACGGAGTTATAAAGGACTATATCAAGATTGACTACGCAAAGGGCGATGTGCTTTATGTGCCTGTCACACAGCTTGATATGGTTGCAAAATATATAGGTCCGAAAGAGGATTCAAGGGTTAAGCTTAGCCGACTCGGTTCGGGCGACTGGCAAAAGGCAAAGGCAAGGGTTAAAACCTCTGTCAAGGATATTGCCAAGGAGCTTATCGAGCTTTACTCACAGCGTATGAAAGCCAAGGGCTATGCCTTTTCGGCTGATAACGAGTGGCAGAGAGATTTTGAACTCAGCTTTGAATATGACGAAACTCCCGACCAGCTGCGTTGTTGTGAGGAAATCAAGCATGACATGATGCGTTCGTCGCCGATGGACAGACTTCTCTGCGGTGATGTCGGATTCGGCAAAACAGAGGTTGCACTCCGTGCCGCTTTTAAGTGTATTGCAGATTCAAAGCAATGCGCATTGCTCTGCCCCACAACAATTCTCGCATGGCAGCATTATCAGACGATAATCAAGCGTTTTGAGGGCTATCCCGTTCGTGTGGAACTGCTTTCAAGATTCCGTACCGCAAAACAGCAGAAAGAAATTCTCCAAAAGCTAAAGCGAGGAGAAATTGATATGATTGTCGGAACTCACAGACTGGTGCAGAAGGATGTTGAATTTCGTGACCTCGGACTTGCAATCATAGATGAGGAACAGCGTTTCGGTGTTGCTCAAAAGGAGAGGTTCAAGGAACTGTGCAAAAATGTAGATGTGCTTACGCTTTCGGCTACGCCTATTCCGAGAACCCTCAATATGGCAATGAGCGGTCTGCGTGATATGAGCGTTATCGAAGAAGCTCCGACAAACCGTCAGCCTGTTCAGACCTATGTGCTTGAACACGATGATGCGGTTATCAACGAGGCAATCCGCCGTGAGCTCCGCCGTGGCGGTCAGGTGTTCTATCTTCACAACAATGTTGAAACAATTTCATCATGTGCCGCAAAAATACGGGAGGCAATTCCAGAGGCAAAAATTGCAATCGGTCACGGCAAAATGAAAGAGGGTGAGCTCAGCGAGGCTTGGCGGCAGATGCTTGAACAGGAGATTGATGTGCTTGTCTGTACAACAATTATCGAAACGGGCGTTGATTTGCCGAATGCCAACACCCTTATCATAGAAAATGCCGACTGTATGGGACTTTCACAGTTGCATCAGCTCAGAGGTCGTGTGGGCAGAAGTTCACGAAGGGCATATGCCTACTTTACCTTCAGACGGAACAAGGTTCTCACGGAGATTCAGCAGAAAAGGCTTGCCGCAATCAGGGAATTTACAGAATTCGGCAGCGGCTTCCGCATTGCAATGCGTGACCTTGAGCTGCGAGGTGCGGGCAATATTATGGGCGCTCAGCAGCACGGTCATATGGAGTCGGTCGGCTACGATATGTATCTCAAGCTTCTTGATGAGGCAGTAAGCGAGGAAAAGGGCGAGAAAAATACTGCCAAGGATCTTGACTGTCTTATTGACATTTCGGTTGACTCTCACATTCCCGAAAGCTATGTCGAAAGCCTTACGCTCCGCCTTGATGTTTACCGCAGAATTGCTGATATTCGCAGTAATGAGGATGCAGACGATGTTATCGACGAGCTTCAGGACAGATTCGGCAAGATTCCAAACTCGGTTCTCGGACTTATCGACATTGCCCTTGTGCGTAACCGTGCTTACTCAATGGGTGTGTATGAAATCAGACAGAACGGCACAACACTCATGCTCTTTGTAAACGAACTCAAATCCCCTCAGGTTGCCGATCTGCTCATTGCTTTGGGCGGAAAAGCAAAGCTTGTTGCAGGAGCAAAACCGTGTGTTGCGGTTGAGTGCAAAAACAGTTCCGCTCCGCTTGAAACGCTCACCAAAATTTTCGGTGTGCGGTAATTTAACGGTATAAAGCCGTAATTTGTTAAGAAAAAACCTCCCGAAAGTACAAAAATGCTGTTTTTCGGTGGAAATTCTCAACAAAATTTTATAAAAATGTAGACAATGACAAATTTTTTGTGTATAATCGTAAGGTACATTATCCTGCGGAAGTGTGTTTTGCAGGACACTCAGCATTTAATTTTTTAAAAGGACGGTAAAAAACTATGAAGCCTAATATCAAGGTCGGTTCATTTTTACTTGCAATTGTTATGATGTTCTCAGTTTTTGCAATTGCAGGTTGTACACCCACAACTCTTAACAAAGAATGGTCGTATAAGACAAGCGATAACGAGCTTGCCATCGGCGCTTATATCTACTCACTCAATGCAGCTTACAGTCAGGCTGAAAGCTTTGCCAAGAAGCTTGACGATTATGATTCGACATCTGACAAGTGGCTTGATGAAAAAATCAAGGACGATGACGGTAACGAGCAGGTTGCAAGAGAGTGGATTAAAGATCAGGCTAAGAAAATGTGCCTCAGCTACCTCGTAGTTGACGAACAGCTCAAAAAGGAAAATGTAAACATCGGTCAGGCAACTCTTGACTCCGCAACAAGTCAGGCTGAAACATACTGGAATGTCGGTCCGTATGCGTCACAGGGTTATGTAATGCCGATGAAGAATCAGTATGAAAAGTACGGCGTTTCACTCGACAGCTTTGCATATTGCACAACTCTCTACAACACAAAGTATGAGGCTCTCTTCAAAGCAGTTTACGGCAAGGGCGGTTCAAAGGAAGTTTCCGATGCCGACCTTACAAAGTATTTCAAGGAAAACTATACGGACTACTCATATCTTCCCGTGAACCTTTACACATCAACAAAAGATGAGGCAGGTTCATCAAAGAATGTTGCAATGAGCGACAAGGAAATCAAGAAGGTTGAGGATCAGCTTAACGGTTACAAGAATGACCTTAACAAGGGCGGTTCTTTTGATGATGTTATTGCATCATACAAGAAGTCAAGCGGTTCGGAAACAGATTCTTCTGTTTCAAATGTAGAAGTTCTCGACAAGAGCTCAATCGGTGACGAGCTTAAAAAGGCTATCGGCAAGCTTAAAACAGGCAAGGCTGAAACTCTCAAGGTCGGCAGCGGCGACAGCGCAATCTACTATCTCGTTTATAAGAAAGACGTCAGCAAGGATGTTGACAGCTATATCGGCAACGAATCAAACAGAGCCGGTGTACTTGCGTCAATGAAGTCAGACGAATTTTCAAAGTACATTGAAGGTCTTGCAGAAAAACTCAAGTATGAAGAAAACACTTCGGTTATTGACAAGTACAAGCCCGAACTCTTCTTCGTTGCGGTTGAGCCTACAACAGCGGCGTCAACAACAACCGCATCTGATAAAAGCTCAAAGTAATTGATATCGGACATACAACAGACGCACTTTCAGATTATTCTGAAGAAAGGAGCTTTTATGAAAAAACATTCAAAGCTTTGCGCAATTTTTCTTACAGCACTTTTGAGCATTTCGGCTGTAAGCTATTCTGTATCGGCAGTCGGTGAGGATGTTGATTCAGGCGGAGATTCAAGCGTTATTGTTGATCCAGTAGAGCCGGAACCAGATCCTGCCCCTGAGCCGGACCCTGCACCTGCACCTGAACCTGAGCCGGAGCCGGAGCCGCAGCCGCAGCCCGACCCCGTGTATCCGGATTCTTCGAACGATTCATCATATGTAGATCCAGGCTATTCGTCAAGTGATTCGTCATATGACAGCAGCTATAGCTACGACAGCAGCTATGACTACAACAACAATAACGATTATAACAATAGCTACAGCAGCAGTCAGACTTACTACTACTCTGAGCCGTCATATGTAGGCGGCGGTCAGTCATATGTTGCTCCGTCAAATACTGCTCCGTCAGCGTCGCTCATCAAGTCTGACGATAACATTGACGAAAAGACTCTTTCAAGCGGCGACTGGTCTGATATCGCAAAAAATCTTAAAAATACCGACACAGCGGGTTCTGACGGTGATGACTTTAGCTTCATCAAGAACAATAACAGCAAGGGTGACAACGGTCATTGGATGTTCTATGTTTCAATTGTTCTTCTTGCTCTCGGTGTTGCCGGCATCGCATACTTTGTGATTTCGATTGTCCTTAACAAAAAGAAGAGAGTCGCAGTCGGCGGCAGAAGTAACGCTCCAAAGAGCAAATCTGCACAGCCGCAGCGTTACAGCAGTAACGATGACTATGCCGACGATTATTCATCTTCAGGCAGAAAGTCCGAAAGACGCAGTAAGTACGATACTGCTGAAATCAAACTCCCCAAGAACAACTCAAAGGGCGGAAGAAGATACAAGTAATTAGATAACTTTATAAAACAAAAGCAGTTCCAAAATCGGAACTGCTTTTTTGTTTGGCTGTGTAATTGGATTTTTATATGACCTTTGTTCGATTATTAAAATCAGTTTTTGTCATACGGCTTTTTGTATGCCTCTTTGAAAGGTTTTACAGTGCCGTCCTTTTCCTCAACGCTTACATTGTCAAGTGTTGCGTTGAACTGTGTGCGGATTTCGCCGAGATAAATTTTGTATAACTCTTTCTGCTCTTTTTGCTCAGCCTCGGTAAGTCCCTGTTCCTTTTTCTTTTTTGCAAGCTCGTTAATTCTTTCGAGCATCTTTTTATCCATAAGTCAATCCCCCTGACTGCAATTATAAATTTATGAGCCTCTGCTCAACAATTATAATATCACACAAGAGGATAAAGTGCAAATTTTTAAATTGCCAATTGAAAACGAAAAAAATTTGTGCTATCATTCATTTAAACCCGTTATACGGCAAATTTTTTCGGCGGTGAATTATGGAAAATTTCAGCTTATTACACCCGACAAATTCAAATGCAGCCTATAGAACTCTCAACAAAGAGGCACTGAATGATTTGTCGGTTGATTTTATATGTGACGCTCTCACAAAAGAGCAGTATGAACGCAACAGCATAAAGCAGCTGCTGATAAATATTACGGATGACGAGGAAGTTATAAAATATCGTTGCGATGTTTTTGAGGATTTTCTTCGTTTTCCGAAACTTCGTGATGATCTATCCGCACTCCTTGTAAAGCTGAACGATTTGCGTGAAATTGAGCGCTTTCAAAAGGATACCGAGGCATCTTCCTTATGGCAGCTTGTAAACCGACTCCGTGAAATGGACGGCTATGTCGATTGCATTACAAGAATAAAAAATACGCTTGAAACGATTGATGTAAGGTCGGAGGGATTGCTCGAGCTAAAGAAAAATGTTAAGTCAATCTACAATGACAGCGGCTTTCCCGACCTGAAAAAGGATATAATAGATACGCTTGCAAAGGCTCAAAAGCTCAAGAGCATAACCCTCGGTGTGAATCTTGACGATTTGCTCCGCCCAAAGAGTGTGGGTGTAATCTCACTCAATGACAAAGAATTTACCGACAGCGGTATCCTCAAAAGATTTATGAAGTTTACAAACCGTGACGGCGAACTACACCACGGCAACGATGTTTCGGGATTTTTAAGCTTTCATCCGTCCAATCCGTCAACCTCGCAGTTCGGGCTGGGACAGTTTGTTGTGGGTGCTCAGCAGGATGTAAACCACACTATGAACAGCTCGCTGACCGGCGCAGATCCTATGTCTGACGCACTCAAAAATGTTGTGACCGATATCCTCCGCAGAACCGTAAATGACATAAAATCAATGCTCAACAGATATGTCAATGTCAACGGCTACTCGTTCGTTTCGCTTATGCCCGAAATCATTTTCTATATTCGTTTTGCAGAGCTTTGCGACAGGATGAAGAAGAAAAATCTTCCGCTCTGCAAGGCAGAAGTTTTGCCTAAAGAGGACAGAAACTGCTGTCTTAGAGATGTTTACAACCTCAAACTCGGCATAAAATCGGCAAACGGTGAGAATTTGGATATTGTCACAAACGATATTGATTTTAACGATGACAGGCGAATTTACATTCTGACAGGTCCGAACCGTGGCGGTAAAACCACGATTACTCAGGCGGTCGGACTTGCGTTTCTGCTTGCTCAGAACGGAATATATGTTCCTGCAACGCAGATGAAATTCAGCCCATGCGACAGCATTTTTACGCATTTTCCTGCCGATGAAAACGATACCGTTGACCTTGGCAGACTCGGTGAAGAAAGCAAAAGACTTGCCGAAATTTTCTCCTCGGCAAGCCGTTACAGCCTGCTTTTGCTCAACGAAAGCCTTGCAACAACCAATGTTGCCGAGGGCTTGTACATAGCCCGTGATGTTGTCAAATCAATGCGGTATCTCGGCACAAGGGCGATTTTTAATACCCATATGCACGATTTGGCACGAAATCTTGACGAGGTGAACACAACCGTAAAGGGCGACAGCAAGGTTGAAAGTCTGGTAACAGGTGTTGAAAACGGACAGCGTTCGTTCAAGGTTTTCATCGCTCCGCCTCAAGGTGTAAGCTATGCCAAAGACATTGCCGAAAAATACGGCGTAACCTTTGACAAAATCAAAAAACAGATTGATCGGCAGCGTGTCGCTGCACCCGGTTCGGGAAGATAGTATGTAATATTAAAAGCATATTATGCCCGAGCGTAGTATTGTAATTGTTAGCACAATTCTGTAGGGGCGTTCATTGTGTCAAGTGCAACATG
>ERZ779737.2179-NODE-2179-length-13443-cov-3.977442_pt1 | contig 13443 bp, 27 predicted proteins | sample MGYA00511889_ERZ779737 | MGnify/ENA primary metagenome ERZ779737 (study PRJEB29588, sample SAMEA2163575) | human gut metagenome | biome: human gut; feature: human-associated habitat; material: faeces | place: Denmark | collected 2008/2010 ...
GAATATCAAAATGCTTTTTCACCGCCTCAATCACCGGTGTTACCCTTGCAATTTCTTCTTCTTCAGAAAGTTTTCGGGGCATATCCCCTTCGCCAGTTCGGAGCCAATTTTCGTTTACATCAAATTCACGGCAAATGGATTTTAGCATTTGCTCTGTCAAGCTCCTTTTTCCATTTACTACGTAAGAGATAGCTGTTTTGGTAACACCTAAACGCTCACCGAACTGATCCATGGTCAATTGAGCTCTTTTACGAACTTCATTGACTCGTTCACCCTGTGTCACGTTTTCACCTCCAATTCTTTTCTATAAGCACAGAATAACACCGAAAGAATAGATTGTCAACAAAAAAAGTAAGCAGAGGTAACAAAAATGTGTTGACAAAAGGAACTAAGGTAACTATAATGATAACAAAGGTAACAGAAAGCGAGGTGAGAAGATGGAAAGAGTGCATTTCGATGAGAATGTAAACTATGAGTTTTACAAAGGGAAGGATATTAGAAACAGGACGTATGGTGAGGACATTGAAAACATGTTTGCCCCAGTCAAAACCTTGCCGCGGCCAGTTTGGTTTGAGGGACAAACAGTTTTCCAGATTACACCGCAGAGAATCGTGTGGAAAAATCACACATATGTAAGAACTGCTGAATTTTCCACGAATACACCTGTTGTAGAGGAAAATTCCAAGAAATTCATGAAACGCTTTTCCTTAAGCAAACACATGTTTAAGTGCAGAGTAAAGGAAATTGCAAAAGCTGGATTGTTTTACATACCAATTATTATTTTAATACTAATCTTACTAAGGTAGGAGATTTATCCAGTAGCTCATGCAAGAGTGTTAGCAGGGAAATAAGTACTGAAACAGCAGAAACTACAAAGGGAGCGAAAAAGTACCAGCGGTTTCTTCTGGCAATTTCAACAAGGGCTCTGCCTGGTGGAAGCAGATACACAGACATGGTAGGACTTAGAGGATTAGTATTACTGGCTGTACATTGATTAAGGTAATCAGAAAGATTGTACTTTAAGACATAGTGATCAGCATCAACGATAAGTCCCATATATCCTTCGGTAATAAGAAATTGAAGTAGTGAAGTTATATATTGTTCGCTCAGGTTATCAGACAAATCAAATTTATTGATTATATTCTGGATAGAAACAGAGTCGTACTTGTAGATGAAACTAAGAATTTTAGTTGTATTATTATCAATTTTTTCCATATGGTTCCTCCTTTTAATAACTAGGGCTGTACCAAAAGAATAGGAAAAATAAGAGAAAAAGTCAATATAAGAAAGTAGCCAAAACGGTTAGAGAAAAGAAAGGAAAAGAATATGAAATATATCATAGAAAACTGGACAACGGAAGAAACAATAAGAACTTTTAACAGCGAAGAAGAAAGAGAAAAATGGATCAGAGAAAATTGTACAACTTTTGATAATGGAACATTTATTACAGGTACGGAAGTGAGAATTTCTTGTTATGAAGAACAGAGTGAGAATGAGGAAGAATTCAAAGAAACGCTAAGAATTTTCATGGAAGACTACAACGGTTTTGATTGGAAGAATGGAACAGTCGTTCTTGTAAATAACAATCGCCCCAAAATCTGTACAGGGGCGTGGACATTATTAATTGAGAAATACGCTGATAGACCAATAAGAGACTGGACACATGACGAAAATATCATGGTGATCATAATGTAAATAGCCGAAACGCCCACGGGCGTCCACCAGAGCTGACCTACTGGTGCTGAAGAGTGCAGGTCGAAGAAAGGAAGGTAAGGATATGAACGAAGACAAAAAAAGAGATATTACAGAAATTGTTAAAAATTTAGAGCAGTTAGGTCCAGCCAGCCTTCGACTCATGAAGAACAATGCAGAACTTCTGCTGGCCAGAGATGCAATGGACATGGAAACCAAGAAAGCAGGATGACAGAGGGAGGTGAGAAGTCAAATGTTAGCTAACATTGAAAAAGAAAGAATCCGAAAAAGATTGTCACAGGAGCAGATTGCTTTACAGCTGGGAGTATCACACAAAACTTATTATAACTGGATTAACGAAAAGAAAGATATTCCAAGTAAAAAGCTGCAGAAGTTATCTCAGATGTTTGGATCAAGTATGGAGTATTTGCTGGGGGGCGAGCAGAAAAGAGTTTTTTATCTTTGTGACGGAAATGTTCCAACCTGCAAGAAAAATACATGCTACAAGAATCCAGAAAAAAAGAGCACCTGTCCACCATGTAATTATACAAAAGATGTGAGACATGCTTTGAATTTCCGTAGAACATCAGAGCATGTGCATGCAGCATATTACGAGAATGGCCAGCCGGAATAAGGCGGCTGGCCAAAAACTTATTTGAACTGTGCCAGGAATTCGAGAACACTCTTAAGACCATTTTGAAAAAGTAGAGATATATCGACAGAAAACGAGGTGAGAAGGCATGAATGATCAAAAAAACACTGTCAGACCAAATGGCACTGACAGTGCAAAAGTTATACAAGTAATCGAAACAAAAAGTAATAGAGGAAAAGGAACGCTGGATGATCTATCCAGACAGGTTGTGCAGTATTGGAGCATGGAGGGTGAACTACTAGCTGAAAGGGATCCCTGCATAAATAAGTAAGCTGAAAAAGGACGGTGAGAAGATTGATTTTAACAGTAGTAATTAACTTACTAATCATTGTAGCTGTTATAGCTTCAGTATTCATTATTCCAATAGATCCATTTGTAGGACACAAAGGATTTTATTGGGAAGTTATTGTCCCGGGCCTAGTATCCATTGCTTCAACAGTGATAGTAGTGACGCTCCTGTCTGCTGTGTGAAAAACAAAAGAGCGTTGGTTGCCAGGGAAAGAAAGATTGGAATTAAGACTGAACGTTTGATAAAAGTAAGGCGTTCATCCCGAGTGAATTCCTCATAATAAAACGCTTTATATGTAAGGGTTAAATATTCCTCGCGGTGGTCTAAAACAATGTAACCTTCACTTCGAAGATAATAAATAAGTCCTAAAACAGAAGGTTCATTTTGAGGAAACGGGATGGATGTATCTGATTCGGTTATAAGACGTAAACGGTGGAAGGTTTTTGTATCGTTATCAATCCATATTTCGTCTTCGTCAGTACGAACCAAAGTTCTGAGAGATATTAGTAATGATTCAGCACTTTTGATCATTGAGGGTTCTCCTTTCATAATGCCTGGGCATGGTAATACAAGGATAGGAAAAGTTACAAGAAATGTCAATATAAAACAAAGGAAAGAAGTCGAGACATATCGACAGAAAACGAGGTGAGAGAATGAAAATTAAAACAATCCCAGAAATTAACATGACAGACAATCCATTAGACAACATCATCAAAATGGCGCCCTATCGGACGAAGGAAGCCAGAGAACTGTGTTCGGGATGATGCTGGAAGCGGTCATGAGCATGAGAGACGATAACAAGAAAGCAGGATAACAGAAGACGAGGTGAGAGAAGTTGCATCATAGTGGAATAGTATACGCTAAAGAAGTTCCTATGATAAAAGTCAAAACCGTAAAGGAGAAAAATGGAAAAGGAACCCCTCTGCAAACAGTAATACAGTATTGGACAAAGGATGGTGTACTGGTTGCAGAAGGGCGTGTGAATCAGTTGGATGAACCGGAAATAAATTGATTAGTTCCCTAGTGAATTTGTTTGCAAAGGAGATGAGAATACGAAAAAAAGAAAACGATACAGAGATATGACAGAAGAAGAACGGATAGAGCATGACAATAAAGTTATCGACCGGAACTACACAATAGCCTTGTATTTCAACCTGTTAAATCTATTCATTCTATTTATTGCAAACCTAGATAAGATAGTATTTTTTGGACGTTATGTACTATCTTGTCTGCATTAGCCAGAAGACTGCAAATTACGGTAATGATTGAAAGAATAAAAGATAAATTAGCTTTGAATTTAGCAGAAAGAGATGTTTTCTTTGCGCTATCGGCTTGCTCTTTTGCGAGATTTGCCCGGATAGATGCAGATTCTGCTAAGGAAGCTGTTTTATCTGCAATATCGTACAATGGTTTGATCTTTGTGTTAAACTCATCAGTTCGGCGCTTAGCCTGTTCGATAATTGCATTTCCGGCAGTTATGGTTACTAAGTGAGAAGAATCTACGAGGTTATAAGTTTCGTATTGATCAGTGTCTGCTTCTAGTGAACTTGCTTCTCTAAGTGAGATTAGATGTTGCTCATCGAACGATAGAACAAGATCTTCAATGTCGTTATAAGAAGGAAACGTAGCTTTAAGCGAAGCATAAGAGATGTACGGATTGTTGTAGATATATTCAAGAAGAGAAAAACTTCGATTATCTAATGTTATTTCTGACATATTAGTACCTCCGCGCTTTTTGTGTCTGGGCTAGCAAGTGTTTATTAAAACCAGAATAGGAGAGTTTAGGCAAAAAGTCAATATAGGAAATACCTGCAATAGTAGAAAGGACGGTGAGAATATGGAAAACATGGCATTTATGGCAATCGCAGCCGCAACACTCTTGAATGCAATAGGATTGATTGTGCTTGCAATGGGAAGAAGATAATTTGAAAAAAGAGATAAATGGAAGGGAGTGAGGAAGGTGACATATCCAAAACCGTTTATGTCCCTGGCGGATCTGGCAACCTATACAGGGCTGTCAGAGGAATACTTACTGAGTGTGTACCGCCGCAAGGACAATGATTTTGCAGGAAAGCTGGATCCAGCAAAGAAGAATAGCAAGATCTTCTTTGATACAGAGAAGTTCGATCAGTGGAGAGCGAAGCAGATTAAGCTGGAAGTGGAAGCAATGAGAAGAAAAGGTTGTGGGGTAGCTTAGAAGGGAGAACGTAATGTTAGAGAAAGAACTTATTGCGTTGTTCAGCCTTTGCAGGAAGGTAATGAAAGAAACAAAGGCGTATGTGGAATTTGATTGCAGTAATTCAAAACCCAGTGCGACGATAGTACGCATTCACCGAGAGGGTTACAAGCTAGGCAGAAGGGCAGAAGCATGTTTTATTATGTATGATGATGAGTCTGTAAGGAAAATATTGCTGCAGGCCTATGAAGCAGCCACGGCATATCTTACTAGGGTGTTAGAAGAAAATGGATCCTGTTGAGTAGCAGCTCATCAGGATCCAGCACAACAAATAGTATTTGTTTACATGTCTATTGTAGGATGAGTAAACAGATATGTCAATAAAAAAATAACCCATGTACTCACAATACATGGGTTAATGACTATCCGTCACCTGGATGAAACGCCTATAAATACTATACCATCCAGAAGGCTGAAAGTCAAGAAAACAGGGGCGAAATTCCCCTTTTAGCACTTGATAAAAATATTAGAGTTAGGACTTGGAAGGTATGGGAACGATAAGAAAAGGGTACCGTCTACGAGGTGGAGATGTTCTGGATATCTTGGAATACCATGATGGAAAATATGGTGCCAAGGGTAAGAAAAGGATGCCGAAGAAAAAGCCCACTAAAGAGGATATGCAGAAAGTAAATGCCTGGCATAAAGCAAGGATGGCAAGGCTGCGGATGATTGAATACTTTAATCCAGGAGATCTGTGGGTGGATTTGACATATGAATTGAGAAATCGACCGCCTGATATGAAAACAACTGTGAAGCAAGTTGGAAAAGCGTTAAGAAAAGTAAGAAATGAGTATCGAAAACAGGGAAGAGAACTATTCTGGATTCGGAATATAGAGCTGGGAACAAAAGGTGGTTGGCATATCCATCTGATTATCAACGAAATAGGAGATAGCCTGAGTATTCTGCAGAGGGCATGGGAATACGGGCATGTAAGTGCAATTACAATCAAGAATAGCAAATACTATGATGAGGATTTTTCCGAGCTATCGAACTACATAACAAAAGACGAAAATACTCAGGAATTCAAAAAAGATGGCACACCAGCAAAACCCAAAATTAAAGAGGCGAGTTATAGCCATTCCCGGAATATGCCACTTCCGGATCCGAAAAAGAAAAAGCTGGTTCGTTGGCAAAAAGAAATAAAACCGAAAAAGGGATATTACATGGCGGCTTTTTATGAAGGAATTAACCCTAAAACCGGTTACAAATACCGTAGGTACACAATGATCAAGCTGAACAGACGAATTTAAAGAGAAGAGGATTAGAACCATGAAGGTGAACATTTACCTGGAAACGGACAAGCAGTGCCAGGCATGTATACAGAGAAAATATGGATACGTGATTGAGATCATGTATCATGGACAGATTGTGACCAGGGAAGGGTTTGGATGTGAGGTAAGCACATATCATCAGTGCAACCTGCAGGCGCTTACGGAGGCACTGGCAAGATTTCATTCTTCCTGTGAGATCTGTATACACACGAAAGATACCTTCGTGGCATCCAGAGTTCTGAGAATATCAGATCTGGCAGCAGGTGGCTTTAAGGATACAAAGGGAAACGAGATAAAAAATGCGGATGAATGGAGAAAGGTTTACGAGCCTATTGACAGGCTTAAGCTGGAAGTTTCTTCATCTGCCGGTACACATTCATATTCACAGTGGCTCCAGGAGGAGATGATAAAGCATGGAGATAGCTGAACTTTGGGGAAAAGGATGGAGTCTGCGTCCAGAACAGGATCCAAGGACAATGACATACATAGGAACAATAACAAGAGCTGGGATGAAGTTCCACTACTACAGAGGGGATGACGGCGAGATCTATTTTGATGATGAGCCGGAAGGTGGAAAACCGGAGTGGATGGAAAAAGCCGACCGAAAGCAAAGAAATAGACGGAGCCGTAAAACCATAAAAAAGATGAAAAGAGGAAAAGTATGAGGACGATAGCAGTAATCAATTTAAAAGGCGGTGTAGCCAAAACAATTACATCCAATAGCTTTGCCTATATTTTGGCAGAGCAGGGAAACAGAGTCCTTCTGGTGGACAACGATAAACAGGGGGACGCCTCCCGGGGATTAAATTGCCGTACTCAGGATGGAGAAGGCATTGACCGGATCATGACTGCCAGACATCCGGAAGACTGGATGAGAAAACTGATCAGACATACAGCATATTACAATCTGGATGTGCTGCCAGCAAATATGCGGCTTTTGATGGCAAACCAGGAAGTGATGTTTGATCAGACACGGCCGCAACAGTTCCGGATAAAAAATGCACTGGCATTTGTGGCTGATCAGTATGATTTCTGCATAATTGACAATGCGCCGGATATTAATGTATCCACGATTAATGCGCTGACAGCCTGTGATGATGTCCTAATTCCAGTGGAAATTGATGATAATACCACAGAAGGCCTGCCAGAGCTGGTGAGCCAGATTGGATACACAAAAGAGGAATTAAATAAAGATCTGAAGAATTACTGGATCTTTATCACAAAGTACGACAAAAACAATCTGGCACAGGAACAGGGAGCAGAACTGATACAGGCAGCAGGATATCCCATGCTAAGTACAAGAATCCGTTATTCCAGGAAAGTGTCTGAATGTACGTATGCAAGAAAGCCTATTCCGCTGTATTCTCCGCGCTCGTTGGCTGCAAAAGATTACAAACGCCTGGTAAAAGAGTATTTGGTGGCAGCAGGAATCCTGATGGATAAATGGACGGAAGGGAGGGAAGCTTGATGGCATTTAATCTGGCAGATATGGTGAATAACCGAAAGCCTGTGGAGACTGAGAATATCAGTGATACGGTGTATCGGGATGTATTTGAACTGGAACCTTCCAAGGATAATTTTTATTCTACAGATCCAGAGAGACTGCAAGGGCTGAAAAACTCAATTCTTTTATTCGGTGTAATGCAGGATGTTCTGATCGAGGACGTGGATGGCAAAGACAGGATCATATCCGGACATTGTCGTACAATGTGCTGCAGAATGCTTGTAGAAGAGGGACATGAAGAGTTCCGGAAGATTAACTGCAAATATACCAAAGTGAGTCTGAATACAGAAAAGTTCCCAGAAGATAAAGCTGGAAAAGTGGAACAGCTGATCAATAAGCTGGGAATCATTCAGGCGAACCGGTTCCGTGAAAAAAGTGACTGGGAGAAAATGCAGGAGGCGCTTATCACAGAAGAGGTAATTAAGGAGCTTCGTAATCTGGTTGACCTGCAGGGGACAACCAGAAGCATGGTACAGGCAACTCTCGGAACATCAGGGACACAGTTAGAAAGATATCATGCAATCCAGAAAAAATTAAGTCAGGAGTTCATGCAAGAGTTTCAAAATGGAAACATCAATATATCTGTGGCAAGGGAACTGACAGATCTGGATGAGAAACACCAGGATGAGGCCCTGGGGTTGTACAGAAAGAATGAAACAATTACGCTTCCAGAGGTTAAAACTTTGAAAGAAAAACAGGAAGTAGGACGTCAGATTCCTGGACAGCTGACACTTGATGAAGCAATTGGACGAAGAAGACCTCCGGAAGATGGAACGGTAATTGATGTTGACATTCAGATCGAACGATTCTTTGAAAGCTTAAAGAAATCAACAACAGAACGAATCCAAAAGCGGGATAAGAACATGTCCATTTATATGCTCAGCATTATATACAATGATGTGCGGATCAGAAATGGATATTTGAATTATCAGGGAAAATCAAATGGAATCCTGTTTAATCCTGGTAGTGGGGATGAAAAGTTGATTACATGGCAGCAGTTGGCTGAAACGCTGATAGAGAAGTATGGAAAGAAACAAAAAGCGGTGAAGCTTGCACCTATGCCAGAACCACAAAAAGAATGTCCATACTATGATGCAAACGAAGTATTTCTGCCGGACATAGCAAGGATGATAAATGCTTTCCTGGAAAATGCATATAAAGGCATGGGGCCAGGTAATACAAGGCGTTTCAGAGCAATGGGAACGGAATTCGCTGCAGTGCAAAGACCAAAGGAAGATGATTTCGTATTTTACGATGAACAGGGCGAAAAAGTCTGCTACGTATCAAGAGAACGCATGGCAGCAGAATATCAAAAAAGGATGGAACCGGAAGAACCCGTTATTAAAGAGTCAGATATGTCCGATTCGGACAAGTGCGAACGCTGCGCAAACGCAGCAGAAAACAAGAAAACAGAGGACAAAAAGCAGCAGATAATAGAACTGATACCGGAAGCCTGGCCACCGGAGCTTAAAGATATTCCGGTTCCATCAATGATTGTAATGGATGATATTCTGCAAGATGCCGAAGAAGATTTGAAAAACTATCTTTCAGTGGCTGATCAGGGGATTTCGGGAAGAACGATATTGAAATATCAGCTCATTGCCGGTGGACTCAGAATGATCAAGAATCTGGCGAGAGATTGTCTGGATGATGAAAATAAAGATGACGGAAAGAGCGTCATGGAGCAGTTGCCACTTCCGGTGATGAGAAATAATGATCAGAGAAAAGAATGGCTGAGAAATTATAAGGATTGGGGACTTTGGTATACAGATGAACATATTGGCGCCAGATACTACAAATATGATTTTGCAAATGGTGCAAGACTTATTGCAGAAGAATATGATCGGGACACTGTTCATAGCCAGTGGGTATCAGATTATACAGAATCATATTACATGCATTTGATCGGAGGACCTGAACCGGAAAGAAAATCAGGAATACCTAAATGGACACAGCATGGAAGATACAATAAATTCCCAAATAGTGAAAGCGAATTGGTTGAATTTTTAAAGGATGTACAGAGGGAAAGCAAATGAACAGAGCAGAGATGAGATGCCAGGCCAGGGAGCAGGAAAAAACTCAGCTCCCATTGAACAGCAACCTTACATTGGCACAGATTGCAGGAATGACCGGGCAGCAGGTTTCTATATTGCAAACGTATCTTAAGAGAAAAGAACAGGAAACGACAGAGAATGTTAAAGATGCAATAATCCGTGAAGCCCAGGAAAAACTGGAAAGAGCAGAAGACTATATAGCGATTATAAATATCTTGATTTCTCTGTATGCAATTAAGATGACCTGGGGATTTACCGAGGAAAATAAACGCTTCCTGGATAATTACAACGCCGCCAGGAATTATGTAGATCGCATTGGAGCAGCCAAAGCTTATGAAATTGCAAAGAAGGATATGGAAATAGACATTGAGTTCGAAGATCTGGAAAATTACAACATTTACAAAGAACTTGGATTTGACAGAGAGGCGGTGTGAGATGTGCTGCAGGAAATGAAGTTGGAGGATGCACTGAAAAAGTTTCTCCAAGGGAAGAAAGTACTGGTGATGTATGATGAAAGTCTAAAAAACGATGGCACTGAATTCACAGTAGAGGCTCTGGAAAAAATGTTGGAGAGAAACCGTTACCTGGTGGATGTGCCTGCAATAGAGAATTTGGAGTTCAAACAAGAAGTAGAACAGATGGTAAAGACAGAAAAATCCTCCACTAAGGTTGTAAAAAAGAAATTGGTAGATCTGCCAAAGAATAAAAGCAAGCTGGATAATTACCAGGAAGAAATCATTCAGATGCTTAAAGATGGAAAATCGCAATATGCAATTGCAAAGGAATTAGGCGTTGTTCAGTCAACGATTGCTCACTGGATGGCGAGACATGGAATTGACAAGCAAGGAAACCAAAAGAAGTGTGCAACCTGCCAATACAGAGAAACAAGCCCGGGAAAAGGCGGCTGTGACTACATAGGGAAAACTGGTCACAGAAGGGGCTGTAGTGTTGAGAATTGTGATAAATATGTGGAGGACAAGCATGAAAAGGCAGCTGCTCCTGGACTATGACAAGCCCAGGAGACAGCTCCGGGCAGCAGGGAGGCGGTGAAATATGAATTTCAGAATGTTGAAAAAGAAATATAGAAAAATGTATGGTCAAAATCCACCTAAATGGATGAAAGAAAGACTGATTAAAACAATGGTAAGTCCTTCAGAGTACAGAGAAATCAAAGCTATAGGGATAAAAACAAATTTTATGAAGGTAATATTTACAGTGGCTGATGAGCTGCGGAAAGAAATGCGCCAGTATGAACGTAATACGGCGAATTTGGTTAATGCTACCAGGATTTTATCTGAAAGGAGAAAAATGTAGAAATGAAAATCAGATCACAGAGTAATCAGCTGATAGATATGATTGGAAAAGCAACTACCACAGTCCGTATGCCAACCGGTTCCTATCAAATATTGGCACATACCAAAGACAAGAAGGTGGGAGCTGTCCTGGGAGAATATAGTACAGAACAAAAAACTGTTCGTGTTCTCTGTGCTATCCAGGTTGCCGCTCAGCATCCAGAAAAAATAAGAATCTTTAATATGCCATCGGATGCAGAGATGGTCCTGTGAAAAAATACGAGACCAAAGTACAAGAATTGGACGTGCACCGTAAAGAAATCATACAGATGGTGAAAACCGGAAGTTCACAGAAAGAGATTGCAGAAAAATATGAAACCTGGCCGTCAACAGTTAGGTATTGGTTCAGAAAGCGAGGTATTAAGCCGGAAGTGCTGAGGGGTAACAAGAAATCTACTGGGAGAAAATGTTCAAGCTGCATATACAGACAATTAAATCCCAATCTTGGAAATTGTGACTATATCTGCAAAACCGGACATTCCAGAGGTTGCAGTGCCATTAACTGCGACAAATATGTAAAAGGCAGACCTATAGCAAGTATGAAAGAAACGGTTGAGGATTATGATATCTTCGATGAATGAGGCAGAAAGGCGGTAAATCAAAGATGGCACCGAAATGTAGAGAATGTGAAAATACTGAGTTTCAAGATATGAATGGGAGACCTAATCACTGGTACTGTAAACATCCGGAGGTAAGGGAACATGTTAGTTGTCCGGCTGATACATTGATTTGCAAAACAGAGAGACATTCAACAGAGATAACAGTCAAGACAAGCCCTAAGTGGTGTCCAAGGAGGAAAACAGATGGAAGATAGAACATGTAAAACATGCGATTACAATGACGATCTTCTCTGTGACAAGAAAGGAATCTGGATTACAGATGATTATGGATGTAGTAAATGGAAATCTGAAAAGACAACAGACTGGAGAGACAGCATGCTGGCCCGATTTCTCAGAACTAAGTGAGGTGGTTGTATGAGCCGAATAAGAAAGCGCCTTGAAGAGTACAAAGCAGAGCTAGAAAGGCAGACTCAATATAAGGCTGGATTACCAGGATCCGCGTTAGATATCGTGAATGTTCTTTTGAACGATCTGGAAGAGGATGAGAAAGAAAATGAATGGATCCCATGCAGTGAAAGGTTGCCAGAAAACGAAACAAATGTAATAGCCAACTTTTCCAGTGGCACAGTAACGGAATTGAGACATGTGGCAAATGGGATTTTCCATGGAATATACGAATATTCAACCAAAGTAATTGTGGCATGGAGACCGCTTCCAGAACCATACAAGGAGGAATGCTAGATGAGAGAAATTCTTTTTAAGGGTAAATATATAGGCAATGGAAAATGGGTAGAGGGATTTTATTACAAAACGGCCGAAACTACATACTGCTTCAAAGAGGATTATGAACGAAATCCAATACCAGTGCACCATTATATCTTGAAGGAAAAAATGACTGACTGGGGCCTGCCAAATGAAGTGGTACGGTTTGAAATTGATCCGGCAACACTCTGCGAATATACAGGGCGCACAGATAGGAATGGCAATAAAATTTTTGAGAATGATATCTTAAAAGCTCATCTGGATGATGAATGCCCAGAGAATGTTACTTTTGAAAAGGTGGAGTGGAACGGCTTCGGCTGGACATTGCATGAACCTGGCTGCATAGACCAGGAATATATGGATTACACTGACATGGAAATTTTTGAAGTTACTGGAAATAGTTTTGACAATCCAGACCTTTTGAAAGAGACGAAATAGATGATAGATGTAATCGTTGCAATGGGTGTTGGCGTGCTGATCGGAGCCTTCGGTGTGGTCGCCTGGCTCCTGTATGATTCGAAATAGAGGTGAGAATGATGATTGAAATCGTTAATGTGGATCAGAAAGAAGTGACGAACCAGGAAGCTGCCGAAGCGATAAACACGATTAAGCGGTACTGTGATTGCAGATACTGTTGTGACTGTATTATCCGGAAAATATGCCAGGAGTATTTTGATAACAGTGACGCGTATCCGGATGACTGGCCAGATTTATGTGCTGATTAAATGATTAAGGAGCTAAGAGATGAACAAAGTAATTTTAATGGGACGTTTAACAAGAGATCCAGAGGTGAGATACACCTCAGGGGAAAATTCATTGGCAATTGCCAGATATACACTGGCAGTAGATAGAAAGATCAGAAAAGATGGAGATGCAACGGCAGACTTCATTCCTTGTGTAGTATTTGGCAGATCTGCCGAGTTCGTGGAGAAATACTTTCGAAAAGGATTGAAGATTACAATCGCAGGTCGTATTCAGACCGGAAGTTATACCAACCGTGATGGACAGAAAGTTTATACGACAGAGGTTGTTGTGGAAGAACAGGAATTTGCAGAAAGCAAAGGCTCTGGA
>ERZ779737.2180-NODE-2180-length-13440-cov-1.867837_pt1 | contig 13440 bp, 7 predicted proteins | sample MGYA00511889_ERZ779737 | MGnify/ENA primary metagenome ERZ779737 (study PRJEB29588, sample SAMEA2163575) | human gut metagenome | biome: human gut; feature: human-associated habitat; material: faeces | place: Denmark | collected 2008/2010 ...
ACTCTCATAGGAGTCTGGCACATCAAGTCTTGATGCAAGCTTTCCGCCACCACCTGAACCATTCTCATCATCACCCATATTGTAGTCTACTTTCTTCTTTCCACATCCTGTGAGGACTGTTCCTGCCACAAGAGATGTTACGAGAAGCAGAGTCAACGCTTTTCCATAACCTTTTTTCTTCATATAATACCAACCTTTCCTGCTTTATAAGCACCACGACATCTATATACTCCCTGTCTTTTCAGGCGCATTTTTTAAAATTATAATATATTTTAAAGTTCGTTACAACAAATATGTCATTCGTTAACATTTGTTCAGCTTTGCTACTATATTACTCCTTTGTGATGATGACCTTGCCATCGACAACCTGTACCTTTACCTTGTTGCTGTCGATTCCAGCTGCCGCAAGTATGTCAGGACTGATCTGAACACGGTTTGCCTTATCCAGAATGGAGTACTCCTCATGGGAATCATCTGATGAGAATCCATCCGTGGACAGCTCGTTCATTCTGTCCTTATATGACTCCTTCATGATCTTCTCTGTACTTATCTTTCCATCTGCGATCATAACCACACGTCCAACCTTGTTGGCTAGACTTATGTCATGGGTAACTATGATTATCGTGATTCCAAGCTCCTCATTCAGCTTTCTGAACAGATCCTGTATCATGTTGGATGTCTTGGTATCAACAGCACCTGTAGGCTCATCCGCAAGAAGGATCTTAGGATTGTTTGCCAGCGCTATGGCTATAGCAACTCTCTGCTGCTCACCACCTGACATCTGCTCTGGAAACTTATCTCGGCAATGTTCTATCTGAAGTGATTCTAACAGATCATTAACATCATCCTCATCGATATCCTGATTATCAAGGACCACAGGAAGTACTATATTCTCATATGCCGTATATTCTGGTATCAGACTATAATTCTGATATACAAAACCTATCTTTTCCCTTCTGAGTTTTGATAACTGCTTATCATTCAGCTCACCTATGTTAATATCATCAATATATACCTCACCCTCATCCGGCTTATCCATGGAACCAAGTATTCTAAGCAGTGTCGATTTTCCTGAGCCACTCTTCCCTATAATAGCTGTAAATTCACCTTTTCTTATTGTTATGTCGCATTTTTTCAATGCATGCACTTCTACCATACCTGTGTGATATGTCTTGCTTATACCTTCTGCTCTTAATATCTCACCCATATTTTTCCTTCCTTCTTACTTTCTTACTGTATTATACTGCAAGAGATGCAAACTATTTTTATCCCTGGCTTGTGCATGAATACACCTGCATTTTTATACTATCCATGCTGAATCATCATAGTCCTTTAGTTTCATGCCTTATTACTAACACATATATCAGCAGCATAAGCGGCATAAGAATAATGCAATATAATGACTCACTAAAACACTCTTTCATATATATCTTAAAGATTACAGAGTTATCTGCTCCACTATATCTTAAGATTGTCATAGTATTTTTATATTTTTCAATCCTGCTCATTAACATAAGAACGGATATCATTATGTACACACCGACAGCTACAGCTGCTGTGAATACATATAGTATTATTGCTTCAAATGTCTTTCTCTTCACCTCATCCTTTTCCCCCGAATAAGAATGATATCCCCATCCTGTCTGAAGCATATATGAATTCACTGTATTAACTGTTCCACTATATAGCGAATTCATGCTATATCTTAGTCTTATCTGATTATATGACATATCAAGAGACAATTCATCTGGAAGTACATCCATCTGGAAATAATCTTTTAAAACCTGATTCTGGTTATCAAGTTCCTTCTGTAAAAGCTTTGTTGAGGCAATCATAGTATACTGCCCGAATTCAGGAATATATTCTTTTAATCTGTCTTTTATCTCATCACTGAGCTTCACTACAGCCCAGGCCTTAGTTGTAGCTGCCTGCTCGTATCCAAGAATATATGAATAATCTTTTCTTAACCTTTGATAATAATACTGTTTTACAAGCTCAAGCTGTTCTTCCTCTGATCTGCAAAAAAACGTAAAATCAGCTACATTTCGTCCATAATTATTTTCCAGATACTCAATATACTCTTCTCTTATTTTGTTAAAATCAGGTTTGTTTTTAAGATCAGACACATAGTTATCGCATCCCTTTGCCTCTATTTTACTATCTGTCAGACTCTTATATGCGCTATATCCTTTATCTTTTATATATATTGACAAAGCCTTATTATAGCTTCCTGAATTCTGCCATGCTCTGTCATACATAAACGAACCATTTATATTGCAGTAATATTTCATAAGATTAATATCCATTCCCTCAGATAATGTATCATCATAATCTCCATCAATATTCTCGTCAACAAATACAACAGATATATCTCCATTATTAAATGCCTCCTCATCAAATGAAGGCTTACCTGTTATATCCTTTAATATGTCATATAATTTATTATCATTTTCCACATATTCTGTTGCAAAAAGATATTTATACGTTTTTTGATTATCATTAAGTGCTTCAACACTATTAAAGCTATATGAAAGATACCATGGCACACCAAGCTTGTTGTAATCCATATTATTCCATGCCCATGTTCTTGCTGTTTCAAAATATCCATAACTTATATCTTCAACACCATCTATACTGTTAATATAATCAATCATGTTCTTATCAATATCCTTATACACTGGTGTATCCGCTTTTTTTATATTACACATAAGTGTATAGCTGCTGAATCTGTTAAAGTAACGCCTTGTTTCTCCTTTAGTATCTACCTCAGTAAACATTTCATTACTGTTATCATACATTTCCTTGTTATAATCACTTAAATATGTTTTACTTCGTATTTTGGCTTTAAGACTGTCTCTCGTATATATATTCCCATTTCCACCAGAGTATTGTGTATAGTACTCATCCCTTGACTCTTTATCTGCATAATTAAGTACATAATTTGTACTGGAATCGATGCGGTTAAATGCTATAATATCGGACATATCAGATATATCACGATACTGTTTATACGCCTTTATTGAATTAATCACACAGCCTGCTATAATAACCAGAATCGCAAGCGCAAAAACTCTGACTGCAATAGCTGACAACGCCCCATGTGACTTATTTAACCTTTTTTGCGTCTGTGAAATATAATTATTCCGGTTAATTATTACCAGCTTATTTTTTCCTGTCTTTAAAATAAGTGATTTATTTCTTCCAATGCCGCGGATATTTCCAACACCAGATGCCGGATGTCTGAAATTTTCAATAATACAAGCTATCATGCTTATACAAACAGATACTAAAAGCATAATGAATACATATACATATATACTGTTTTTTATGTTAAAGAACTGTATACCTTTAACATAACCAGTTATAGTACATACTATCTTCCCGGTAAATATTGAAAGAAACAGACCTGCTATGGCAGCAAGTATAACTATGACTATATTTTCCACTAATGAAAATGCCATTAGCTGTATTCTTTTAGCACCGAGATTCGTAAGTATACTCATTACATGCTTCCGCTTTCTGTCATGCATAAGTATCTGATATACAACTGCTGATACACCTATAAGCATAAGAAGAACGTACATATAATCATATATATATCCACCTCCCCATGGTTCATAGTCGTATACGCTGCTATTATATATAAGCTCTTTTTGTGACTTTTTCTTTAATCCATCATATATATCATTATAATTCCCATCTATATAGCTGTCAGATGAATATATATATGCAGCTTTTCCTACGCGGTTAATATTCTCTCCTTCACCTTGTGTAACAATAATACCCGGTATATAATTTCCACCACACCAGATGTTCGTATAGTTATTAAGAATTCCCGTAAGCTTGTATGTTTTTTCAATATTTTCTGTTGTCTGATTGCTTCCCTTCCGGACTGATATATGAATCTCCTGACCTATCTGTGTTCCCTGATTAAGCTTAAGAAGTGTATCCCACTCTATGGCAGCTTCATCATCGTTGTGCGGCATGCTCCCACTCTGTAATGATATGCTGCCTATCCTTATGAAGTCATCATCCATATAACCAACTTTAATATCTGTCTGGTTATCATTTTCAAACACATAATTATCTACCGAGGCTTTACCTGACTCGTTCAGATACGGATGATTCTTAAGTTCTTTATTCTCTTCTAAGTTACTGTCATAAAGCATCACAATCCAGCTGCCAAACTTGTGCTTTGCAGACTGTATCTGATATTCATACATATTAGTCTTAAACAGCATAATCCCTGCAACAAACGAAAACGCAAGAAATACCGAAAGTGCTGTTTTAAATATACTTTTCCATCGTCTTTTTACACTTTTTATACAATAACTGATAAATTCTGTATTCAATCAAACACATTCCTCCATTTCCAGCCAGATACCATGTGCCAGTACTCACCGCTAAACTTCATATTATCTGTCATAGGTTACGTATATACCTTTTTATACATATTATATCCAGTATAATCATCAACGGCATGAGCATGATACACCACAGCATTTCCCGTATGCTCTGCTTCATATATATGTTAAATATTACATCCTTATCTGCACCTGTATTTCTTAATATATTTATTCTGCCCTGATACTGTAAAAGTCTGTTTTTTAATATAATCAGGCTTACTATCATATATACTAAAAATGCTGTTATGCCTGTGAAACCATATAGGATATAAGCTTCTATAGTATTGCTCTTTATAAGATCCTTATCATGCGAATAACTGTTATATGCATATCCAGCCTGTCCAAGATAAGAAGCTACAACATTAGCCGTTCCGTTATATATTGAATCAAGACCATAGGTTATATTAATCTGGTTATACTTCATCGAAAGATTAATCTCCTCTGGAAGCTCATCAAGCATGAGATAATCCTTTAATATATTATTCTGTGTATCCAGTGCCTTCTTTCCCAATTCATCTGATGCAAGCATCGTGTACTGCCCGAATTCCGGTATATATTCCTTAAGCTTATCTTTTACCTCATCATCGATGTATATTACCTTTGCAACCTCAGCTGCAGCCGCTGGTACATAATCGGAGCTGTAATCATATACTTTAAGTTTTTCATCTGCAATGTTTATATCAAGATATGAATCAACATACTGATAAAACTGTTCTTCGTCTTTATCTGCCCAGTATGTATAAAAATCATCTAAAAACTTTACATTATTTTTTTCAAATAATTCTGTCAGCTGTTTTAGCTTATCCTGTTCATTATCAGCTATTAATGAGTGGAAATATTCACTGTTAATTTTATTAAAATCGTCTGTAACTATGCCTTTATCATGCATATAGCTGTATATAGCCATATAATAACTGCTGGCATAATCCTTATCTATATAGCTATAGTTTTCCGGATAGGCTTTATAGCACATAAGACCTATATCAGTTCCCTTTGTTATTGTATCATCATATACACCCTCAGGATTCTTATCTAAAAATATAACCACCTGTCTGCCGTCTTTAAATGCCTGTATGTCAATCTCATCTTTGCCTGTAATATCCGCTAACACATCATATACTCTGCTATCAGCTTCTACATACTCTGTTGCAAACAGATACTTTGGATTAATCTGTTCACTGCTATATGAAGCATTATTGGAATCACTATTCTTAGAATTAATATTCTTAGAATTAATATTCTTAGAATTACTATTCTTATTATCATCAATATCTACATAATACGGAATACCCATCTTGTTGTAATCCATAGTATTCCAGGTCCATACTCTCGCTGTCTCGAAATAGCCATAACTGATATCATCTACACCAGTTATCCCACGCACATACTCAATAGTACTTTCATCAATATCTTTATACATAAGTGCATCTGCATTCTTTATGTTGTATTTAAGATTACGCTTACTAAACGAAATTCCATCATCATCAGATATTCTTGATTTATAAGCATCTGAATACATTTCCCATGACACATTATTAATTGCATTACTATAGCAATCCTTTATGTACTTAAACAAATCCAGAGTTTTCCCTGCCTCATATTCTAACTGCACATCATTCTCTGCATTACATATGATATATTCTGCATTATTGTCCTGTCTATAAAATGCAATAATATCTGATTTTTGTGAACTTATCTTATAATCAGCATATGTCCTTACAGAATTCACTATACATATAATCATGATTATCATCATAGCTAGTGAAAATAATCTTATGCATATACTCTGCACTATCCCCTGTCCAAGCATGAGACGTTTATATGTTTCTTTTACATAATTGTTTTTGTTTAATATATATGTATGTCTCGTATGCCTGTCTTTTTTATATAGCCTTTTCAGCTTATAACGGCTTGTATATCTATGCAGTCTGTTAGAGCTCTGTCCACATATATTTACAATACTTCCCACAACAACAGCCATGATAAGCATAATCAGAAGACTTATATATATCCCTCTATCTATTGTAAAAAAACTTATTCCTGTTCTTAACTCGACAATGAAGCATATAAGCCTTGCTGCAATCATTGAAAGAATCAGACCTATAACAGATGAGCTTATAACTATAACAGCATTTTCAACACATATAAAAGCTATCATCTGCAGCTTTGTGGCACCCATATTCTTTATTATGCCATATGCATATTTTCTTGTTTTATTATATACAGATAACTGATAAGCTATACCAGCTACTCCAAGTATAACAAGAACAACATACATATACTCGTATATAGAACCTCCACTCCATGGTTCGTAATCATACAGACTGCTGTTATATATTAGTGAACCACTTACTTTTTTATTCAATCCTTCATATATATCTTTGTAATCTCCTGATATATAATTGCCTGCTGAATATATATATACTGCTGAATTACTTCTTTTTATATTCTGAGCTTCATTTTTAGTAGTTATAATACCTGGAACATTGCTTCCTCCAACCCATACATTAGTGTAGCTTTTAAGTATTCCTGACAGCTTGTATGTCTTTGTTATCCTGTCCCAGCCTGAACTTGCCTTTGGATTATTTACAATTATATTCAGAGTAATATCCTGTCCTATGTCTGTACCCTGATTGAGTAAAAGGAGAGTATTCCATTCAACTGCTATTTCATCATCGTTCTTTGGAAATTCTCCTTTATCAGGTGTTATATTAGAAAGACGGACAAAATCATTATCCATATATCCGATTTTAATATCTGTCTGATTCCAGTTATTATTGTATTGGTGGTTTGATATACTTACTTTTCCTGAATCATTAAGATATGGATGTGACTTAAGCTGTGCATTTTCCCTGCTGTCATTTCCATTCATCATAACAAACCAGTCGCCAAACCGGTGTTTTGCTGACTGTATCTGCCATTCATACATATTATACCTAAAAAGAAGCACACCTGCTACAAATGTAAATGACAAAAATATAGCCATTACTGCTTTAAGCACCTGTTTTTTTCGTCTTTTAAGACTTTTTATACAATAATCAAAAAAAGCTGTATTCATGCCATCACCCCTGTTTCATATTATAATAAATATCAGTACCCGTCCCCTCATCTTACAATACGGGTACTGATTATACAGGCTGCCCTGCTTACAGTTATTATCATATAACAGACTGCTTACATATAACTTACGTTTTATATACTTTAATGATAAGATGTCTGGGTCAAAAGTCCCGACTTTGATACCTTCGGATTGCTTTCTTAGTTATGCCCAACCTTCCCCTTAAGCTTATATAAAGGAAGAAGTATCCGAAACTCTGCTCCACCATACTTCTCACTGTTAGCTGCCTTTATGCTGCCATGATGTGCTTCTATTATAAGCTTTGACAGATTCAGGCCTATGCCAGCATGAAACTCGTTCTGGCTGCTTTTCCCTTCGAATCTGTCAAATACACCAGCAAGGTGTGCTTTATCTATACCTTCACCATTATCCGATATCTTTATTATACACACCTCATTGTTACTGCTTATATCTATGTACACGTGTCCGTCTTCTCTGTCACATATGTATTCGTAGCTGTTACTTATAATGTTTATAAATGCTTCTGCTAACCAACCTTCGTCTGCATACATGGCTCTCTTCTCCTCTGTACCATAATCAACTATCACCCTTGACTTAGCTGCACTTTCAACGCTTTCTTCAACTATATAATCAATAATAACTTTATCTGTGGCAAGTACTACTTTTCCTGACTCAATCCTGCTTATATCAAGTAGCTTTTTTATAAATGTCTTTATCTTAAATGCGCTTTTTGTACACTCGGAAATTATTGTAGATGCCATCTGTATATGCTGTTTTGTTTCTGGTACATATTCATCCGGTTCTTTTTTCATTTTTTCCACGTGTTTATCATTATCATCTTCATGTGTATTTTCAGGCTTTATATCATTTAACATATCCTGAAGCATCTCAAGCTTCATAGTCATAACCGAAAGTGGCGTTTTTATCTGATGTGCTATATTCTCTACAAACTCCTGCATTTTTTTATACTGGCATATATTGTATTCATGCTCCTTTTTAAGCTGTTCTTTGAGTGCCTCATTTTCCCTTGCATATGCCTTAAGACTTCCAAGGCAATCCTTTTTTCCTATCCTGTAGCAATGTATAAGTCCATACACCAACAATACCGCAATAATCATACCTATGAAAGTATACATCATTGTCTCACCATTAATGTGTGACAGATATGCATATCCATTTCTGGTATATCCGGCCTGCACCATAGCCTCTTCTCCTGCATAATATGTGTTCTTACTTATATTCATATGCATCATTCTGTCTATGAGATTCGTTGCCGAATTGTTGTCATACAGATAAAGGGCTCCTACAAGAGCCCTTTGCCTGATACTATAATATATGGTTAGAAATGCAGCAATAAGTGCATTGGTAACGGCTGTTCCTATAACGAATAACGTCTGTTTTCTTCTATAATCTCTTATAATATTATCTATATTCTTTCTTGAACTGCCAGACTGAATTTTCTTCTTATTATCCATACCCTATCTCCCCATAACTGCTATGTATTATTCCTTTACGCTATCCAGCGGTAGCCTACATTTCTTATTGTTTCTATATAAGGAACTCTTTCATCCCCAAAGGTGCCAAGCTTGGCTTTAAGACGGCTCATATTAACAGTAAGTGTGTTATATTCTACATAGTTGCCATGTATATCCCACAGTCTGTCAAAAAAGACATCCCGTCTTACAACTCTTCCCTTATTTTCAACAAGTATCTTAAGCATATCCCATTCATTGTTCGAAAGCTTAAGTTCATTACCAGCCCTGTACAGCTTGTATTTATCAAAATATATTGCAAGTTCTCCCTTTTTATATACATCTCCATCATTCATGCCACTTCTTCTTAAGTTGGCACTTATTCTTGATAAAAGTACCGCATTATGAAAAGGCTTCGTTACATAATCATCTCCACCTATATCAAGTCCTTTAACTATGGATTCCTCATCATCGCATGATGTTATAAATATGATTGGAGCATCAAGATTATGTCTGATTTTTTCACATATCTGGAAGCCATCTCCATCAGGGAGCTTTACATCAAGCAGATACATATCATACACTTCTGTATGCTTATTATATTCCTTTACACTCCCTATGAGTGTCACATCATATCCTTTTAAAGTAAGAAGGCTCTTTATAGTTTCTCCTAGCTCTCTGTCATCCTCGACCAACATAATTCTGTACATGTATCCTGCTCACCCCACCCGTGTATATGTATGTTTTCATAGCTTATTCTGTATCGTTATTCCTTAACATACATTGATAATAACATTAACACCTTGCAATCACCTTACAAGACTGCAATATCATTATTATAATACCAAAAGCGGGATTTTACCAATATTATCACTCTTTCGATGGAGTAAATATTTTATTGTAGATTATTCTACAACCTTTAGCATATATACACTCGTGATAAGTGGTCCTGTTTGCAACAAAGCAAACAGGACCACTTTTTACTGAAAGTATATACTATTGTATGAATTTCCTATGTCATAGCATTAATAATTAATATGCCACCTAAACAATAAAACAATAAATAACTCAGTTAAACATCAATTCCTCTGTTTTTACCTGTCCATCAACTATATTAAGTATCCGGTCTGCATATTCTGCCATCTGCTTATCATGTGTTACCATAACGATGGTCTGCTTGTACTTGGCTGCTGCAAGTGAAAGCATGGCTGCAACATTCTCTGCACTTTCCGCATCCAGATTACCTGTTGGTTCATCTGCATATACAACTGCCGGATGCATTATAAGTGCTCTTGCAATAGCTGTTCTTTGCTGTTCACCACCTGACATCTGATCCGGAAACTTATTGCGGCAATGCTCTATCTGCAATGATACCAGCAGTTCATTAATCTCATCCTCATCTACATCCTGATTATCAAGAATTACTGGAAGTGCTATATTCTCATATGCAGTATATTCAGGTATAAGACTGTAATTCTGATAGACATAGCCTATCTTCTCTCTCCTTAGCTTAGATAGCTGTCTGTCATTTAATTCACTTATATCTATATCATCAATATATACCCTTCCCTCATCCGGTCTGTCCATAGAGCCAAGAATTCTAAGCAATGTTGATTTACCCGAACCACTTTTACCTATTATTGCAGTAAATTCACCCTTTCTTATATTTATGTCGCATTTTTTCAAAGCAGGTACATCTACCATACCTGTATGATATGTCTTACATATACCTTCTGCCCTTAATATATCACCCATATAAAGCTCCTTCCAATCGCACCTTTTATTTGCTTTTTATCAGTCTTTTACCCACCTTTTATTGACTTTCATCAGTTTTTATTTATCTTTTCTTTAAGTCACATTTTTTCTTATGATTATTGCCTCTATTAATAACATAACAGGCATAAGAATTATGCAGTATAGATTCTGCCATATACAGTCACGCACCAATATATTAAATACAACACTTTTATCAGCTCCGCTACGTCTTAGTATCTGCATAACAGGCCCATACTGATGAATTCTGTTGTTTAACACCATTATTGAAATCATTATGTATACACTTGCTGCTATAAATGCAGTAAAGCCATATAATATAATTGTTTCAACAGTATCACTCTTCATAGCATCCTTTTCTTCCGAATAGGAATGATATCCCCAGCCCAACTGCTCCATATATGAGTTGACTGCATTAACTGTACCGCTATATAACGAATTAAGGCTGTATCTTAGCTTTATCTGGTTATATGACATATTAAGCGTCAGTTCTTCTGGAAGCTCATCTAACTGAAAATAATCCTTTAACACCTTATTCTGGCTATCCAGTGCATTCTTAAGAAGCTCTGTTGAAGCCAGCATGGTATACTGTCCGAATTCAGGTATATATTCCCTGAGCTTATCTTTTATCTCATCATTTAACTGCACAACTGATATTATGCTTGTAGTTGCTGCCGGAACATAATTCATATTATACGAGCAATCTTTTCTTACCTGCTCATAATATTTATTCTTTATTTCACCAAGCTGCTCCTCTTCGCTTAAATTCATGAATTCTGAATACATATATAAGCCGCTGTTATATAATAAATTATTAATATAAGCTTCTCTTAGTTCATCCATATCTGGTTTAACCAAAAGGCTGTCTATGTAATTAGAAGCTCCCCTCGCTATTATATATAAGCTCTTTATGTGTTTTCTTCACCAGACCATCATATATATCCCTATAATTATTGATATAATTATTAGATGAATATATATATGCTGCCTTTCCTATTCTGTTAACTGCCTCTCCTTCACCTTCAGTAACAACTATCCCCGGTATGTATTCCCCTCCATTCCACACATTAGTATAATTATTAAGTATTCCTGTAAGCTTATATGTTTTTTCTATAGTTTCTGTTGTCTGGCTGCTTCCCTCTCTTACTTCTATATGTATCTCCTGGCCTATCTGTGTTCCCTGATTCAGCTTAATTAAAGAATCCCATTCTATTGCTGCTTCATCATCCTTTTCTGGCATTCTTCCGCATTGCAAAGATATATTACCTATCCTTAAGAATTCATCTGTCATATAACCAACTTTAATATCTGTACATTCCCCTTCTTCGTACACATAATTATCTATTGATGCTTTTCCTGATTCATTAAGATAAGGATGCTTCTTAAGTTCTTTATTCTCTTCTATATTGCTGTCATACAACATTACAATCCAGTTACCGAATCTTTGTTTTGCTGATTGTAGCTGCCATTGGTACATATTAGACTTAAACAGCATAATTCCTGTAACAAATGCAAACACCAGAAATATTGATAATGCGGCTCTTAACAGACTTTTCCACCGTCTTCTTACACTTTTTATACAATAATTAATAAATTCTGTATTCAATCAAACACCCTCTTCTGGTTATTTTACTTAATATTTCTATGTAAATATAACATCTCCAATATAACAATAACCGGCATAAGTATTACACACCATATTGCTTCTCTTATACATTGATACATATGTATATTTCTGACTATTGTGTTATCAGCCCCATGATTTCTTAAAATATTCATACGGTTATTAAATCTGCTGACTCTGTTATTAAGTACAAGCAGGATTATACTTATATACATAAGTACAGCCGCAACTGCGGTAAATATATACAATACCAGAGCCTCTATTGTGTCTTTCTTTACCTGTTCTTTATCCGCAGAATAGTCATTATATGAAAAGTCAGCCTGTCTAAGATATGCTGCTACTGCATTAGCTGTTCCATTATATACAGAATTCAATCCATATTTTATATTGAGCTGGTTGTACTTCATGGCAAGTGTAATTTCTAGTGGCAGCTCATCAATTCCAATATATTCCTTTAACACTTCATTCTGTGTATTAACAGCCTTCTCTCCAAGCTTATCTGATGCAACCATTGTATACAATCCAAACTCTGGTATATATTCCTTTAGTCTTGACTTTATCTCATCATCAACATATATAACCTTAGCTGCCTTAGTTACTGCTGCCTGTGCATATCTTACATTATATGTATACTTTCTTTTCCTATCCTTAAACTCTTTCTCCTCCCTTACACTTATTATTCCTTTCTGCCTTAATATGTCACTCGGGCTCTGTATATCATTTTCTTTCATATAGTTATATACAGCTTTATAATAGCTGCTATACACCATATTAAGATTAGATGCGCCATCTTCATATGGATAAGTCTGATAACACATCAGACCAATATTGGTTCCACTTGTGATGGTATCATCATATTCTCCCTCAGGATTCTTATCCAGAAATATAATTGCTTCATCTCCTTCAAGAAATGCAGCATAATTCCAATCATCGCCTGCATAATCCTCTAAGATGTCATATATTCCACTATTTTCCCCCACATATTCAGTTGCAAACAGATACTTGTCCTCTTCATCAGAGTATTTCTTCATAGATAACGATTTATTATTTCCAGCCTTCTCATACCAGGAAACTCCCAGATTATTG
>ERZ779737.2182-NODE-2182-length-13435-cov-3.709791_pt1 | contig 13435 bp, 10 predicted proteins | sample MGYA00511889_ERZ779737 | MGnify/ENA primary metagenome ERZ779737 (study PRJEB29588, sample SAMEA2163575) | human gut metagenome | biome: human gut; feature: human-associated habitat; material: faeces | place: Denmark | collected 2008/2010 ...
AGGCCACTACTGTAAACCTGAACCGGGGAAAATTAGATTTAAACACGGCTTCTGCCGTAAAAAGCACGAACGTAACGCTGGGGAGCGGTTCTGGAGAGGCGAATATAGATTTCGCTACAAACCTGCGTATCGGTACGTTAAACAACGGCTATAGCTTGGAAGCCGCTGATATGACGGTGGACGAGCTCAAGTTGTTTGCGTCGCATATGAAATCCGGCGGGGAGAAATTTCCTTCCTGCGCGGCGACGGGAGCGAGCGGTGCGCCGCAGGTATCTTGGCAGAAGGTAAAACTCAAGAAAGCGGAAGAAGTGTATCTGGTATGCGGCAACCCCGGAGAGGTCTCCAAGTGCGAACCCACCCATAACGGACAGGAAACGTATACCGAAACGTGTCCCTCCGGCCAAACGGGCAGTATCAGGTATACATGGGACTATGATGCCTGCACCTATCGCAGACAGAGTACTTGTACTGCTGCGGCTCAGAAAAAATGTATTGTCGCGAAAGAGTGGAAAGAGTTTGAATTTGAGGCGCGCATTCAAACCGTATATGACACAGGCAACTGTGTGGGTATGATTAACTTTGCAACGTATCAGGCCAATATCAAATGCGGTGATTATTCCATCCCTCAAGCCTATACTGACTGTAAACTCGGAGAAGACTGCCCGCAAATTACCCCCGGATATTATATATATGACATATGGGCTATTCCGGATCTGAACAGAAACGTCGGGCCCAATTCGTGGATGTTAAAAAAGGTCGGGATTTACTGTGTTAAGATTGACCTGGTTGCGGAGGATGCTTGTCTGGAAGGAGTGGACCTGAGCTCTCCTCCTCCGGGGGAACATTGGTACCGTTTTGATTGTTGACGTCCGTATTTATTCAAGCCCCGCCGCAAGCGGGGCTTTTCTAATATAAAATTTACGTTGCCCGAAAGCGGCAAAACCGATTAAATAAAAATACACATTAAGGAAGGCGGATACGGGGGGATATGCATTGACCCGGGGGTGCAAAGTCTGCTATGATTTATGTGTAGAAGTAAAAAAATCTATAACGGAGAAAGACATGAAAAACTTACTCAGAGTAGTCTTGGTTTTGGCCTTGGCCGCCGGCTTGACCGCCTGCAAAAAGAACGTGAAAGATGACGCCAACGCCGACCTGACCGCCGGTACCGGCACCGAAATGGTGTTGGAAGAAACCACGGTCGTGGAAGAAGTGCCCGCCCAAGAAGTGGCGCTGGGCATTGTGCATTTTGCTTTGGACAAATACAGCCTGTCCGCTGACGCCCGCAAAATCGTGGAAGCCAACGCCCAGGCCATTAAATCCGCCGGCGCCGTTGCTTCCTACAAAGTAACCGTAGAAGGTAACTGCGACGACAGAGGCACCATCGCTTACAACATTGCGCTGGGCCAGAAAAGAGCTGACGAAGTAAAGGCTTACTACGTGCGCCTCGGCATTCCGGCCGCCAACATCACCACCGTTTCTTACGGGGAAGAAAAACCGGTTTGCTACGAAGCCACCCAGTCCTGCTGGGCCAAAAACCGCAGAGCTGACACCTTGCTGAAAGTCAACTAATTGATTGTTTTGTTATAAGGAGCCCGAACCCAAATGAAAAACGTTACCAAACTACTTTTTATGGCAGGTTCGGGCTTCTTATTGTCCGGCTGCATCGCAAGCGAGCGCGATATGAGCACGCTTAAACTGCAGCTTAAAGAATTAAATTCCACGATTGTGCAGATGCAGTCCAACCAGGCCGAGCTTGCCAGCAAGATGGAAGAGCTCAACCGCAACCTGTCCGTTTCCAACGAAAACCTGTCGCAGGTGGACTCGCAGATTTCCAGTCTGTCCGCTAAACTGGATGATTTAACCGCATCCGTCCGTCCCGCCGCCGGCGCGTCTTCCGCGTCCGCCGCGCAGCCGGCCGCCTTGCTGCCTTCCGATTTGTTTGCCGAATCCAAAAGCCATCTTGACAAAGGCGCCTACGAATCCGCCGCCATGGGCTTTAAACTTTACGTAACGAAATACCCGGACAGCGAAAACGCGGAACAAGCCTATATGTATATGGGCGACGCGTATGTGGCCGCCGGCCAGACCAAACCGGCCGCCGTGGCGTACGCCACCGTGCTGCAAAAATTTCCGAAAAGCAAATCCATTCCTGCCGCGCGCCTGAAATACGCCCTGAGCATCGTGCCGCTGGGCAAGACCGACGAGGCCAAACGCTATTTGTCCTCCGTGGTGCAGGAATTTCCGTCCTCACCCGAAGCCAAACAGGCCAAGGCCGAGCTGGCCAAAATCAAATAACGCGCCGGTTGGGGCGCGGGTTATCCGTTCATGAAAAAACTGTTTTCTTACACCTTTATTGTTGCCGCATTCTTTTTTTCCTGCGCCGTTTTGCACGCCGCGCAGCCCAAGACGGACGTGTACATCGGTATTACTTCCGTAGGCAATAAACGGCTGCCGGCCATCGGTATGCCGGCTTTCCGCTATACGGACGACAAAGCCCAGTCCGCCGCCGTGCAGGTGCACGACGTGATGCGCGCGGATTTGCTGTTTGCGCGGTATTTTGACGTAACCGAAGACGGCCCGGCGTTTGACCCGCAAAATCTCAGCCAGTCGCTGACCCAGTGGGGCAAGGCGCGCGCCAGCTACCTGCTGGCGGGCGACATCAGCTGTGCCGATCCCTATTACACCATTAAAATTTACGTGTACGATATTTCCACCCGCTCCCCCGTGTTTGCCAAAGCGTTTAAAGGCACCGAAAGCAGCCTGCGGCGGCTGGCGCATATCGCGTCGGACCAGATTGTGTCGGCGCTGACGGGTAAGCGCGGCATCGCGGATACGAAAATTGCGTTTTCCAACAATTCCACGCGCCATAAAGAAATCTACGTGGTGGATTACGACGGTGAAAACCTGCAAAAACTGACTAACGACCGCAGCATCGCCATTCTGCCGCGCTGGTCTAAAGACGGACGCATTTTTTACACGACGTACAAATATAAAAACCCGGATATTTTCGCCATTGATTTGCGCGCGGGCAAAATCGCGCCCATTATCATCCGCGGCGGGCTGAGCCTGATCGGCGGCGTTTCCCCCGACGGGAAAGCGCTTGCGTTTACCAGCTCAGGCGGCGTGAACCCCAGCATTTACATTTACAATTTGGAAACGCACGAAAAAACGCGCATCACCAATAAAGCTTCCGTGGACGGCTCGCCTTCTTATTCGCCGGACGGAAAATATATTACGTTTGTATCCAACCGCGCGGGCAACCCGCAGATTTACGTGATGGAACTCGCCACCGGAGACACCCGCCCGCTGACAAAAACGTTTAACTGGTCCGACAGCCCGCAGTGGTCCCCCACCGGGGAGTGGATTGTGTTTACGGGGCGCGAGTCGCCGTATCATCCGATGGACATTTTTCTGGTGGACTTGACGGGCACGCAGATCCGCCGCCTGACCACGGACGCGGGCTCTAACGAGGACCCGACCTGGTCCCCCGACGGCCGCTTTATCGCGTTTACGACCACGCGCAACGGCAAACGCCAGCTGTATTTGATGGATATGGACGGCAGTGCGCCGCACTTGCTGGCGGACTTGAAAGGGGATTCCTTTACGCCGCACTGGAGTTTTTAAGCGCGGCGGTTACGACAACCGTTTCAGGCACCGGGAACGAAAGGTTTTTCGTTCCCGGTATTTTTATGGGATAAACCCTGTTTGCTGGCCGCGTATGCGCGTTTTGTGTTTGAGTGAGGCGGTCAGCCCGGCCCGCGCGCGGCGTTTGGCTTTCATCCTTTTTAGATTTTCCTGTTTGACTGTACATAAAAAATCCCCGGGCCTGTATCAGCCCGGGGATGTCGGTTTGTTAAATTTAGTAGCAGGCTTCTATGCCGGTGAATGTGCAGGAATTGCCGGAGAGTTCCTCGCAGCAGACTTTGTTCCCGCCCGGCGGCAGGTAGAGGGCGTAGCCTGCTTCCGTATTGCGTATGGCGCGGTATCCGTCCATGTTGCGGTGGAACGTAAAGCCGTTTTCTTCCAGCGGCTGAGCCAGTAAACTGCGCTGCGAAGCCAGCTGCAGAAGCCGCACGGAAGCCCGGCCGGAGAGTTCGGGTTCCGCCGTGGCTTCGGCGTTTATTATGGTGGAAATCATACCGAAGGTAAACAGCAGCGCCGCCAGCGCCGTCAGAACGGCCAGCCATACCAAATGTTTGGGGGTGTCGGGCAGATCGTCCCCCGCGCTGAAATCCGCGCGGACGACGTACGTTTCCGCGATATAATCGTGCAGGGCGCGTTTGCGGTTGGTGCATGCGGCCATAATAAAGCCGAGGTACGCCAGCGCGTAGGACAAAAATTTGGAGCATACGCGGCCCGTCGCGCGGCCGAAACCGATGCGTCCGCCGTCGGAGCCCACCACTTTAATTCCCAAGAGGCGTTTGCCGAACGTAGCCTGGCGCGGGCCGCTCTCCTGCCAAGCAAAATACAGCCAGAAAGAAACGGCGGCCAGTATGTTCCATAAGAACAGCCAGCCCACCAAACTGGCGGCGGCCAAATCTTCCGAGTTGGGCACTTGCGCCAGCGCGCCCAGACTTAAAAGCAGAAGCGGCAGGCAGATGAGCGTGGCGGGAACGGACAGCAAAATACAGTCTATCGCAAACGCGGCGGTGCGCCGCCAGAAACCGGCATAGGGGGATTTGGTCATACTTTTCTCCTTTATTGTATTGCGGCGGCTGCGGCTGGATAAGCCGCCCGGCGCAGTTTACTCGCAGGGGGAAAACCCGGTACGGGTGCAGTCGCCTTCGTCCGGCGCGGCCAGACAGCATACTTTGCCGTCTGCGCCGTCTGAGAGGAAAAGCGTATAGTCGCCTTCATTCTCCGCGCCCGTAAACTCGGCGTACAGGCCGTCGTTCAAGCGAAAATAAACAATGCCGTCCGCTTCCACCGGCTCTTGCGGGAAGTCTTTATCCCCGGCCAGCGCCTGCAGTTCGGCCGCGGCTTTGCCGGCCATGCCGGACGTTTGTTCGGAAGCCCATCCGGCAAACAGCCCAACCGCAAATAATCCTAAAAGAAGCACCGTCAGCCCGGCCAACAGCCACGGGCGGGAGGGCAGGGAGGGCAGTTCGCCGCCGGGTTCAAAATCCGTACGCACCACATAGGTCTGCGCGATATAATCGTGCAGAGCGCGTTTCTGGCGGGTGGTGCCGGCCATCATAAAACCCACATACAGGGTGAAATATGAAATCCACTTGGCAAAAGTGCGTCCGCTCGCGCGGCCGAAGCCAATCCGTCCGCCGTCCGGGCCGGCGACTTTAATCTTCATCATCCGCTTGCCGAACGTAGCCTGGCGCGGGCCGCTTTCCTGCCAAGCAAAATACAGCCAGAAAGAGATAATCGCCAGCACCTGCCACAGCAGGTAGATGATGACGAGGGCCGCCAAATGCACGCCTGCCGCGTCCGTGCCTTCGGCGCGGCTCATGGCCAGGCCCTGCCAGAACATCAGCGGCAGGCAGATAACGGCGGGCGGGACGGCGGCTAAAAGCGTGTCGGCCAGGAATGCGATGGCGCGCCGCCAAAAACCGGCATAGGGATAAATGCGGGACATAATTTCTCCTTGTGTGTCTTAGTGTAGGTGCGGACGGGTGCGGTAAAACCGCCGGAGTCCGCCCAAAACGGCTATTTGCGCGGCTTTTTATAACAGCGGCGGCAGCGGGCCTGGTAAGCGTCCGTCGTGCCTACCACAATGCGTTTTTTGTCTTTGCTGATGCGCTGGGTGAAACTCGCGGGGTTGCCGCATTTGGTGCATACGGCCAGATTTTTGGTTACGTATTCGGCCTTGGCCAGAAGGGCGGCGGTTACCTCAAAAGGTTCGGCGCGGTAGTCGGTGTCCAGCCCGGCCACAATGACGCGCTTGCCGGCTTTGGCCAGCTTGTCGCACACGTCCACGATGCCGGCGTCAAAAAAATTGACTTCGTCAATAGCCACGACCTGCGTGTCCTTTTCTATCAGCGGCAGGATTTCTTCCGACTTTTTGACGCACGTGGCCGCCACTTTGTTTTGGTTGTGGCTGGTGATGCTGTCTATGCCGTAGCGGGTGTCTATCTTGGAGTTAAACAGCTGCACTTTTTGTTTTGCAATCAGCGCGGTGCGCACGCGGCGGATGAGCTCTTCGGTTTTGCCGGAAAACATACATCCGCAGATCATTTCAATCCAGCCTTGTTTGTGGTATATCAGCGGGTTTGCCATAGCCAGCTCCTCTTGTTACATATCTCTCAAATCGCCGCGGCCCCGCCACGGATACCAGTAGGTATCTTCGGGCAGCCGGGCCTGGGCGCGTTTGTCGCCGCCGCACAGGATATTGATGCGGAAAGCGAAGGAAAGGTTGTCGTTGCGGTCTCGCACGGTAAATTCCATCCGCGCGTCGTGAAAATCGCGCGACACGCGGACCATTTTGTTAAACCCGACCAGACTGCTGCGGAAAAGCACCGCGTCTATCCCCAGGTCCAGCAGCCATTTGCCGCTGTCGGGCCGGATGCCCCAGGTGGTGGTGACGGTGTAGCGGTCCGAATTGGTGTGGTAATAAGAGCTCGGGTCGGTATAGTCCGCAAAATTGTTGAGGCCGAATCCAATCAGGTGATTTTTGAACATAAAGTTGGACTGGGCGATAAAACTGACGTTTTTCTCCTCCAGGTCGTACTGGTCCTGCACGAAAAAGTTTACGCATCCGTCGGGCGAGTTGTAGCCCCATTCCAGCAGCAAAGGCTCAATGCGGGATTTTAAATGGCTCCAGCCCTGTTCGCGCCCGATGCCGTCTTTGAGTCCGTAGGTATAGTCGGACAGGTCAAACCCGCTCCCAAAACGCACATAGGTGTTAAAGGTGGGGCGGTAGTAATTGTCAATATACAGGCGGTTTAGTTCAATGCCTTTGTCCGGCGAGGCGTTATCGGTGGACAGGGTGCCGGTGGACAGGCGTTTGGTGAACTGGTAGCCGAAATCGGTGGTGCCTAAAAACGAGTGGGTCTGAAGGTTTAAATCCGTGCCGATGCGGCCCACCCAGGCGTCTTGCTTGTCCTTATACTGGGCGTCGGCAAACGTAACGCTCTGGTCGTAAAATACGCTGGGCGTAAAGGTAAACGCGCGCGAGAGGCGGAAGGATTTTTCCGTCGTCCAGCGGGCGTGCGCCTTGCGCTGGTAGGGGCCTTCTTCGTTGGGCATGCCGTTTTTGTACTGGAGCTTGGAGGTATTGTCAAAATCCACTTCCAGGCGGTTGGCGGTTTTAAAAATGGGGTCGTTAAACGGCAGCAGCATAAATTTAATTTCCGGCAGCGTGCGTTTTTCGGCCATAAATTCTTTTTTGTCCCAGGCGAAGATGTCTTTTTCCTGGTAGCTGATGCGCAGGGTGGAGCGGCGCGTCTGGCGCGAGAGTGAAAAGTTGGTTTCCTGGTCCGGCATAAAAATATACGGGTTGCCGCGGAAGAAAGTGTCGTTAAAGTACGGGTCGGACACCATACGGAACTGGGACTGGAACTGATACAGCGCGCCGTCCGGATTATTAAAATGGTCCGACGAGTCGTACATTTCCCACCAGTAGCCGCCCTGGAAGCCCCAGCGTTTGGTGCTGGCGAGGTCAATGTCTTTATTGTCGGCCTGGTCGTTGATGTAGTAGAACTCGCCGCTTCCGCGCAGGGTGGGGGAGGTGACGGCCGTCAGTTCGCCGCCGATGCCGAAGCCGGACTTGGTGTAATAATCCAGGTTCAGTTTGGGGCGCAGGTTCAGCACCGGCTGAAAGACGGTGGAAGTCAGCAGGCCGAAGCCCGTTTTGTTGCTTTGCGTAAAATCAACGTAGGTGGTCCAGGGTTTTTGCGAATCCAGGGACCGCCAGAACACCGGCAGGTAAAACACCGGGAAACCGTCCAGCCGCAGCACCGCATTGGTGCCGAACACGCGCTTTTGGGGAGAAATGGACAGCTTGCCTACGGAAAGAGTATAGTGCGGGTTGGGATTGTCGCAGCAGGTAACGGTGGCGTCTTTCAGGGTTTCTTTGCCGCCGACGGAAGAAATTTCTTTGGCGGAAATAACGCGCAGCGGGGGGTATTCCGTGCTGACGCTTTGGGCGCTGAAATCTTTGGTGGTGTAGTTGACGGACACATTGTTGCCACGCAGCACGCCGCCCTGGCCGTCTTCCACGGTCATGGGGCCTATGGAAGTGATTTGGGTGTTGGTTTGGTCCAGCGTGATGTTCTCGCCCGTAACGGTGCGTTTTTTGCCGTCCGCGGTTTTTTGGATGACGGTTACATTGCCTTCCAGATTTACTTTTTTGCTTTCCGGCTCCACGGAGGCTTTATCCGACGTGAAATACACGAATCCGTCTCCGTCCGGCGGCGGAAGCACGTTATCCGCTCCCCGGGCGGGAGCAGATAACAAAAGCAGAACGGCGCACATCAGCGTAAGCGGAGCGGATTTCATTGTATATTGTCTTTTTGCGCGCGGTAAATCGCATACATCGCCGCGCCCACGCCGCCGATGTTGGGGTTTTGGGAAACGACGATTTTTAAACGTTTAAACGGCGTTTGGATTTGCTGGCCGGCCAGCACGCGCCGCACGGCGGGCAGGAAATACTGCGCCGCGCCGGAGACGCCCCCGGTCAGCACGATGGTGTCCGGGTCCAGCACCAGGGTGAAATTAGCCAGGCCAATACCCAGGTAGTAGCCCGTGTCTTCCCATACTTTTAACGCGGCCTTACAGCCTTTTTCGGCCGCGCGGGAGACGATTTCTATTTTAAAATCTTTTTCGGCGTTTACCAGCTGCGCCAGCAGCGAATCCGGGTAATCCATGACGGCTTCCATCACGCGCCGCTTGATGCCGATGGTGCCCACAAACGCTTCCAGGCAGCCTCGCGCGCCGCAGCCGCACAGGGGGCCGGTGGCCAGGTCGGCGATTTTGGTGTGTCCGATTTCGCCCGCCGTGCCGTTGGCGCCCTGGTAGAGCTCTTTGTTAATAATCAGTCCGCCGCCCACGCCCGTGCCGAGCGTTACCACCAGCACATTGGTGCCCTGGCGTTTTAAATCGGCCTCGTACACGCCCCAGGCGGCCAGGGTGGCGTCGTTGGCCACGCAGGGCAGAATGCCGGTGTGTTTAAAAAGCAGCTGGGCGATCGGCCAGTCGGCCACGTCTTTAAATTTTAAATTGGGGTTGTAGCGCAATACGCCTTTTTGGTTGTCCACATCGCCGGGGGCGCCCACGGCCACGGCTACGCGCTGATCCGGAAATTCGCGCTGGATGGCGTTGATATAATCGCCGATTTGGGCGATAAACCCTTTGGCGCCTTTGGAATAATCGGTTTCCATTTTTTCTTTGCGGAAAATCTCGCCGTGCTCGTTCATCACAAACAATTTTACGAAAGTTCCCCCGATGTCTACGCCTACGCCAATCATATATTACTCCTTGTTTTTCGGATGTGCGTGCTCGTACACGCTTTTTAATTTTTCAAGCGACACGTGGGTATATACCTGCGTCGCGGATAAACTTTTGTGGCCCAGCATTTCCTGCAGACTTCTTAAATCACAGCCGTTGTTTAACAGATGCGTGGCAAACGAATGGCGCAGGCTGTGCGGCGTTACTTTGCGCGCCAGGTGCGAGGCTATGGCCGTATTTTTAAAAATATAAGCCAGCCCGTCGCCCGTCAGCCGTTTGCCGTTTTTGTTTAAAAAGAGCGCGTCGTCCGGCTGCGGGTTTTTGCGGCAGGCCCGGTATATTTTAAGCGCGTCCAGCGCCGCGTCCGTCACCGGCACGAGCCGTTCCTTGGCGCCTTTGCCGAATACTTTGACGATGCCGTTAAAATAGTCCACGTCTTTTATGTTCAGGCCCGTTACTTCGCTTCGGCGAAGGCCGCTGGAGTACATCAGTTCAAACAGCGCTTTGTCGCGCGCGGCAAAGTGTTTGCTGTTGGCCGCCGTTTCCAGCAGGCGGTCCGTTTCCTGCTCCGAGAGAAACTTGGGCAGAATTTTTTCGCGCTTGGGCGCGGGCAGCAGTTTGAACGGGTTGCGCTCCAGCTTGCCCTGCGTCAGTAAAAACGCGGCAAAACTGCGAAGCGACGCTATTTTGCGCAGCACGGTGTTGCGGGCCGGGTCGTTTTTCGTTTGCAGCGCGGCCAGAAACGAACGGATATTGGCCGACGTAAAATGGCGCAAATCGTCCTGTTTTCGCTGTTTAAAAAAGAGCAGAAACTCGTGCAAATCCGCGCGGTAACTTTTTACCGTATGGGGCGAAAAATTCTTGTTCTGCAAATGGACGAGAAACGCGCTGACCCATTCTTCCATGCCGCCCTCCGCCGGCGTTATTTGCCGTCTTTCGCCGCTGTTTTGGCGGCGTGCGCCGCCTTGATTTGTTCAATTTCTTCCGGCGTAACCGTAACGATGGTTTTGCACTTGGGGTAGCCGGAACAGCCCAGAAATTCGCCGCGTTTGGAAGTGCGGAGCACCATCGGCTTGTCGCATTTTTCGCACAGGCGGTCGGTAACAATCGGCCCGGTGGAGGCCACTTTGTTGCCCTCGGCGTCCAGCGAATAGGTGTTCTTGCATTTCGGGTACGCCGAACACGCCAGAAACTTGCCGCGCCGGCCGGTGCGAATCACCATCGGCGCGCCGCATTTGTCGCACACTTCGTCGGTTTTTTCCGGCTGTACTTTTTCGCCGGAGCTCGTTAAATTGATTTTGCCCTTGCATTCCGGGTCGCTGCAGACGAGGTACTCGCCGAAGCGGCTTCTTTTTTGCAGCATCATCTTGCCGCAGACGGGGCATTTTTCGTCGGTTTCTTTGGCGGCGGGGCGCTGCATGCCTTTGTCGGCGTCGTCCAGCTCTTTTTTAAAGTTGCCGTAAAAGGCCGAGAGCAAAGACACCCATTTCTGGTTCCCTTCGGCCACCTGGTCCAGCTGTTCTTCCACGCCGGCGGTATAGGAAAGGTCCATAATTTCCTTAAAGAAATCTTTTAAGCTGTCCGTTACCGTAATGCCCAAATCGGTGGCGACGAGCTTGCTGGTTTTGGGCTGGCGGGCGATGTACTTGCGGTCCAGGATGGTTTTAATCGTGGGCGCATACGTGGACGGGCGGCCGATGCCGTGTTTTTCCAGCGTCTTAATCAGGCTGGCTTCGTTATAGCACGGGGGCGGGGTGGTTTTGTGGTCTTTGGTTTTAAGGTCCAACAGTTTTAATTCGTCCCCTTCCGTCAGCGCGGGCAGCAGGGCGCTTCCGTCTTCTTTTTCGTCGGAAGAATCCTCGTCCTGGTCCTTGTAAATGGACAAGTAGCCCGGGAATTTTACCGTGCGTCCGCTCGCGCGCAGGACGCATTCTTTTTCGCTCCCGGCGGCAATGTCAATCGCCACGGTGTTAAACACCGCGTCGGCCATTTGGCTGGCCACAAAACGCAGCCAGATAAGCTCGTACAATTTGTACTGGTCGGACGTTAAATAGGGCTTCATCGCCTGCGGCGTGCGGTGCACGTCGGTGGGGTGGATGGCTTCGTGCGCTTCCTGCGCGCCCATTACTTTGCTTTTGTAAACGGGCTGTTTGGCCGGCACGAACGCGGGGCCGTATTTTTCGCCGATAAATTTTTTGGTTTGTTCCTGCAGGAGTTTGGAGACGTTGAACGAGTCCGTTCTCATATAGGTAATAAGACCGACCGTCTGGCCCGCAATTTCAATACCTTCGTAGAGGTGCTGGGCCGTCATCATGGTTTTTTGGGACGGGAAGCCCAGCTTGTTATACGCATCCTGCTGCATGGAGCTGGTGATAAAAGGCGGTTTGGGCTTCTGCTTAACTTCTTTTTTCTCCACCTTCAGCACGGTGTTGGGGCCCTTTCTTAACAGTTCCGAGAGCGGGGCCAGTTTTTCCGGCTTGTCAAAAACGGTGGTTTTTACCTTGTAATCTTCGGCAAAGAGTTTGTATGTCGTGGTCTGCTCCACGTTTTTGCCCTGCCATTTGGTTACGCGCGCCCAGAAAGAAGGGGCGGCGCCGGGTTTTTCAAATTGTGCGCCGATGGTCCAGTATTCCTGTTCTTTAAAATCGGCGATTTCTTTGGCGCGTTCGGCCAGCAGCCGCACGGCTACGGACTGTACGCGTCCGGCGGAGAGGCCGGAGGTGATTTTCTTCCACAAAAGCGGGGAGAGCTTATAGCCTACAATACGGTCCAGAATGCGCCGGGCCTGCTGGGCGTTGACGAGGTTGTCGTCAATCTTGCGGGCGTGTGCGAAAGATTCTTTAATGGCCGCCGGGGTAATTTCGTGGAAATAGATGCGTTCGTAGCGGTCTTTGGGCAGTTTTAACAGCTCCACCAAATGCCACGCGATGGCTTCGCCCTCGCGGTCAGGGTCGGTGGCCAGGTAAATTTGGCTGGCGTTTTTGGCGGCGGCGGTCAGTTCCGCAATCAGGCGTTTGGCGCGGTCTACCGCGACGTAGGTGGGTTTAAAATCGTGTTCAATGTCCACCCCGATGTCTTTGGACGGCAAATCCCGCACGTGCCCGAACGAGCTGCGCACGATAAAATCGTTCCCCAAAATCTTGCTGATGGTTTTTTGCTTGGTGGGAGACTCCACAATTACCAGCTTTTTGCCTTTTACGTTGGTGGTTGCCATAATTCACTTCCTTAATAAGTCTTAAAATTTGCTTTTGCTGTACAGGCCGTTTTCGCAGGCCAGGAACCCTTTTACTTCCAGTTCAAACAATAACGACGCCGCTTCGGGCACGTCCGCGCCCAGGGCTTCGGCTATCTGGTCCAGACTGGCCTGTCCGCCGCCCACGGCGTGCATCGCCTCGCGCTGGCGGGGCGTCAAATCTTCCTCCGGTTTGGCGGGCGCGTTAGAACCGGCTTCAAAGAAGCGCTGGTCCAGCCCGAAACGGAGCTGCTGTGGTATATAGTCTAGTATATCTGTAACGGAGGTTACAACCCCCGCGCCGTCCCGGATAAGCGCATTGGGGCCGCCGGATTGCACGCTGTCTATCGGCCCCGGAACGGCCAGCACGTCTTTGCCCATTTCCAACGCCAGTTTGGCGGTAATCAACGCGCCGGACTTTATTTCGCCTTCAATCACTACGACCGGCTGGGAAAGCGCGGCGATAATGCGGTTTCTGCGGGGAAAGTGAAACGCGTTGGGGGGTTTGCTGAAGGGAAGCTCGGAAATAACCGCTCCCCCGTACTGAAGGATAGCTTTTTCCAGCGCCCGGTTTTCGGGCGGATAACAGCGGCCTACGCCCGTACCGATAACGGCTACGGTCGGTTTTTTAAGCCGCACGGCGGCGGCATGGCATTCGCTGTCCACTCCGCGCGCCAGCCCGCTGACCACCGTTACGCCGCATTCGGACAGTTCGCCCGCCAGCTTCGCGGCTTTGACCATCCGGACGCCGTGCTGACAGGCGTGGAGGCGCGCTCCTCCAGCCCCCTGCGCATTCCGCGCAAT
>ERZ779737.2188-NODE-2188-length-13400-cov-2.172049_pt1 | contig 13400 bp, 9 predicted proteins | sample MGYA00511889_ERZ779737 | MGnify/ENA primary metagenome ERZ779737 (study PRJEB29588, sample SAMEA2163575) | human gut metagenome | biome: human gut; feature: human-associated habitat; material: faeces | place: Denmark | collected 2008/2010 ...
TCTTTTATATTATAGCTGACATTTAAATTAGCTATCCAAACCGAGTAACCGCTAAATTCAGTTAATTACTTAAGTGCAGGAATGTTCAGTTGCGCAAAGTGTCCGGGCTTTATTTTAACTGTAGCATAACGCAAATTGTCCGTTTCTATCATATATTCTTCACGCCCGGTAAGTTGTGCGGCCAGCTTATAAAAATCTCTGCCGTTTAGTTCCTGCTTATACCAATTCATCAGATAAAAAACACAGGCCTGGCTTTTATCTGTAAGGCCGCAGCGCGGACGCCCCGAAGGTACGTCCGGATTGGTTACGACACCTTCCAATCCGTAGTTTTCAACCTTTTGCGACGAAAACATTGCTTTTCCGGCAAATAAACCGATAATAAGGCATAAACCTGATGCAATAAACAGCAGCTTCTTTTTTACATAACTTCCGTTGTCTGCATATGTATCTTCAATATCTTCATCGACACCATAATCAAGCTCCGGCGGCAATCCGTCAAGAATATAAGAACTGTCATATTCTGCGCCGGCTGTCAGATTTTGGGCATCAACGGCCTTAATAATTTCCATGCTTTGTTTAAGTTCTTCATGCAAGTCGTTCTCCAGTACGCCGGAAACTTCGCTGCGTGACTCAATGTCTGTCGACGCTGAGCTTTCCCTCGCCAGAGCGTTGTCTGCAGAACTTTCTGTCTGCTCTTTTGCATTTGAGTTGGGGGTTATTTTAGTTTCTGTCTCTGTCGGAAGATGGGGAGCTCCATTTGTACCTGATGCCGGAAATTCTGTGCCGGTATATCCGGCAGCCGGAGATACTGAAATATTTCCGACCGTATTTTCTGACAGTCTTGCCGCTTGTGGCATTATTTTGGCCGGGGCGGCCGGAATATCAGACATAGGGCGAATTTTAGGACGCTTTATTTTTCTGAGCTTCGGACGAAAAGCCGGAACAGCATCTGAAACATTGTTACCCGCATCATTCTGCGGCACAGATGCTGAAGTTGCCGCTGGATTGTTTGTAATTAAACTGTCCAAACTGTCATCTTCCATTTGCTTTCCCCGTTAAATTCTGTTTTTAATTTTTTCGTCAGTCTTCAGCATTCTGACTAATCTTGGTACGATATAAACAATCGTTTCGGTTCCTTGTGCCGCCGGGCCGAAGATTTCGCTGGGCAGCCCGATAATAAGAAAGTTTTCACCAAGTTTGTTGCGTACCTTAAATTTGGTAATTTCTCCCTCCGTCGTGTCCAGCGTAATTTCAGAATATATACGGTTATTCTTTTCCATTCCCGCTTTAGCCAGAATTGACAGCGGATATTCCATATTATCAAGTTTTCCGCAGCGTCCTACGTCAAAACGGGAAAACCAGCGGGTCGGAACGATGAAACGCCCTTCTGAAATATCTTGGACAGTGGCATATTTGCCAACGAATTTTCGCAGCTGCTCCAGCGAAATGTCATTCGTAACAGTCAAGATTCTGCCGATAACTCCGGTTTGAGCCGTTGCAATGCTGCCGAATTTAAAATCCTTCAACAAATCGTTCCAAACCACGCCGCAAGGCTCTTTAGCAATCACTCTGAAAATGCTGACATCATACATAATCATTGTCGGGTTGTCTTCAAAGTCATTAATCAACTCGTTAATCTTATCAATAGTTTCCAAATTGGTTTCAAATGTTATGGTATAATCCCGCCAATTGGTAACCATATCCGTAATTCCCGCTCCGCGCAAAACGTCCAAAAAACCGAGCATAAGCGTTCTGGAGCTTGGTGCGTAAAGGGTAAAGCTTGCTCTTCTGCTTAAAATAAGAGAGTTTGTTTTAGCATCATAACGGTAAAACAAATCCGCCGAGCGGGATACCATCTCAACGACTTCTTTAAAACTGCCGTTCAAATTTTTACCATAAAGCGCCGGATAAGGAGCGTCTTTTGCAACAAGTGTGATACCGGCTTCCTCTGTCAGCTTAAATAAAGCCTGTTCGGCCGGGATGTTGTCAAACGTAAAATTCCTCACCTCAAATTCAGGCAGAGCATCATTTACGTCATTGCGGTCAATTCGGAAAGATACATTGTTGTGCGGAAGAATCTGTACCATTTCCTGCGTCTTCCAATTAACATTGCAGCGCAGCGGCGTTTCTAAATCCAAATCATTGGCGCGAAACGTTGTCCGCAGCATATAAGGGTTTTCTTGCGGTAAAATCATAAAATTATCCGTAGCGCTTCCGTTTACGGTCGTATTGGTAATAACCGTTTCTCCGTCGCTTTGATAAGCGTTGCAGGAAATAACCGCCAGCAGGGAAAGCAATAAAAAATATCCTTTTTTAAATTTGAAAAAACTAAATTTATTCATCATTTTCTTCTTTCTTCTGGATAATTTTTTCCTGTTCAGCCATGAGCTTGGCCACGACGTCATCAATGCTCTGTCCGGCTCCCTTTGTCGGATCATCTGATTGGTCGGTAAAACCGCCGAAAGCGTCTTTTGCCGCACTCAAATCCGCTTCTTTTTTCGCAGCCATATCAACGGAAGAGTTTCTTTCCAGTTCCTGCTTATATAAACTTAGATTTTTTTCCAGTGCAGCAACGCCGCCCTTAATCTTTTTTTCAACATACGGGTGGAGCTCTTTGTGTTCAATAATATAATCTCCGGTTTCGCATAATTCATTTAAGACATCAATAATATAAGGGTAAAAAGGATAATCCTCCACGGCAATGTTTCCCATACGGATACACCGAGCCGCAATTCTCGATACTGTACGGTCATAATAATCCCGTATCAGAACATAATTATCTATATACCAAAGCGATTCCTTTGTTACTGAAATTTCATCATAGTCTGCCATGGCATTACCCTCCATTTCCTAACGCTAAAGGAAAGAATAGTCTTTGTAAATAGTTTATTGTTTGTTATTATCAGGCTTATCTTCTTTGCCGTCGTCTTCAACATATTCCCATTCCCAGTCTTCATCTTCTCCGGCTGGAATTTCGTTGCCGTTCTCGTCAACATACTCCCACTCCCAGTCCTCGCCGTCTTCTGCTGTTTCCTGAGCGGTATCTGCAACCGTACCTGAAGCGGCCGCGTCCAAAACATTGCTCGGTGACTGGGAAACAGCAACAGAAGAAATCTGTTGAGACTGTACATAGTCGCTGTCATCAGAAGAATGTACTGAAGCTTTGCTGTAATCGTCCGAGTCAGACATAACTTGCTTATCGGTAACAAGCGTATCGCTGTCTTTTCCGACATTCTCGTCATCACTGTATTCGTCTAAAGCGATAGGTTCGTTCAACGAAGAAATATCAACGCTGTCAGCCGTTAAAGCCGCCCGGATTTTATCCAGCTCAGCGCTGTATCGGCTGGGACGTTCCTGGGAAGCCGCCGTGCCTGTAACATTTGCCGCATCATCGCTTGTTGTTTCGTTTTGCGGCAGGATACCTTGCGGCTCAAAGTCTGTATGTTGGGGATGAGATGATACAGCGTCTTGATTTAACAGCATATCCGCAGATGTGCTATCCGATGCAAGAAGTGAATCCAAATCTTCCGTTTCATTTGTTGGTGTTAAGATTTCTTGCCGTGTATCGAACGCCGAAAAGCCATCGCTCGCAGGCAAAGGAGCTGCTGTAATACTTTCTGTATCGGCATTTTCTTTGGAAAATGATTGGAGTGTATCTTCGCCTGTATTCTCTTCATCGGTATTTTTTTGTGAAAGTGAATGGAAGACGTCTTCATCAAAGTTGCTACTGCCGGCATTTTCTTCTTGAGCCTGTTGTTTTGCCAGACTTTGCGACATAAACTGGCTGAGAGCGTCAATTCCTTCTGCTGAAGAAATATTTTCCGGTAAAGTAAAGTCCAAATCGTCAGACGGTATTTCAGGAACATCTGCCGTTTGTCTGGACGATACGGCAGCTTCATTTCTTTGCCCGTCGTGTTCATCTTCTGTCAGGGAAAAATCTTTTTCTGGGAGAGAAAAATTCAGGTCGTCGGAAAAAGATGTTTCATTTGTGTTGACAGGCTCTTCATTGCTTATGTCTGCAAAACCGGCAGAAAAATCTTCGGTTGCGGAAAAATCCTGTTCCGGAATGCCGTCAGGCAGGGCGAAATCCAAATCGTCGCCGTTTAAGTCATCAATACTTGCAATGCGTTCTTTAGAATTATCGTTATTTTGGTTGCGAGGACTGTTGCCTTCTTCGTTGGAATTCACTCTCGCCGGAGATTTTGCGGCATTTTGCTGTGAACCATTGGGCAGAACAAAGTCTAAATCATCTGAACCGAAAGAAACAGAATGATTTAATATCGGGTCATCAATACTGTCATTTGTAATATTGTTGCTTGTGTGGGTGGAATATCCGCCGACAGTATTGGTTTCATCATGTAAGTTATCCAGCGAATTTAACCTTGCGGTCAAATCATCTTTTTCAGTCTCCGGCTGTTCAGTGAAAATATTTTCCTCCAGCGGGGGAACGTCTAAACGAATATGGTCAAAGTTGTCATCATATTTATATGCAGTGTTGCGGATTGTTCCACCAAAAGCCTGAGGAATTCTCTGATTATCAGTCCGGTTCTCCGCGTGTTTGGGCGCCGCCGATACTTTATCCGAAATTATCGCGGCCGGCTGTTGTGCAGCCTGAGAAATCTGTGGAGAAGATGGTTGCTGTGGGCTGCTGTTAATAGCATCAGTTTGATTCTCTCTGTTCTTCTTCTTTTTTCTTCTTTTCTTTTTATGTTCCTCCCCAAAAGTACGCTCTTCTCCAAATGAGTGCTCCTCGCCAAAAGTACGCTCACTGCTCAGGATGGGGGCATCTCCCAAATTCGTAACCGGTTCAAAATGCAGGGGCGTGTCATCATCGCTACGGGCATGCATACCGGCGGGTATATCCGTTGTCGCAATTCTCTTTTCATCTTCGCTGAGAGGCTTTATTGCCGAACTTTTTATGTTTGGAGTATCTGCCTCTGCCGTATTTTCTTTCTTATAAACCGGCGGAATATTTTGCTGAAAATTACTGCCGTTTGGTGCTTTCTCCATATCGGCAGGGAAAGGTTGCGCAACCGTTTCTATAACAACCTTTCTGTCGTTGACTGTCTGCGCATATTCTTTAAACATATCCTGCATTTGTTGCAAAGACAAAGAAATTTCGTCTTTTATTTCATTCCGAAAAGATTGCAGCCTGTTTTCAACATTCAGATAGTCGGAAATTTCTGTATTTTTCTTGTTGTTTGCGGTATAAAGTCCCTCCAACAGTTTTGTAATTGAGGCTTGAGAAGCTATTATCCGGCTGTTCAAATCGGCAACATCGTTGTCATCTCTGGTTCGGGATGATAAAATCCCTTCTAAAATACGTGAAATTGAAACCTGCGAAGCAATAACGGAGTCTGTTATGCTGCGCGTTTCTTTTAATACATCAAGCAATGAAGCCCGTGATGTGCGAATTTCATCGGCGATAACGTCAAAAGCGTTGCCGAAATCAGCTGTAACGGTCGTATTTCCTCCTGGCTGAAGTGAGGAAGGTGAAGTAGCCGGAAGCTGCTTAAAGGCGTTTGCCAAAGACTGAGCCAGCGTTTCGGCAAAAGAGGGGTCCAGGGTAATGCTGCCCCCGGCCATTTGAACAACCCCGCCCGTTGCGACAGGTGTCGGCGTATCCGTTTTTCCGGCGCCTTCGTCAAAATCTTCTCTGTTAGCTTTGACAAAAGCGATTCCCCTTTCGGTCTTGACTTTCTCTATATGTTCGACCAGCAAACGCCCGCCCGGCATCCGCTTGAAAAAGTCCGTAATGTTTTGCGGCAGGGACAGCAATTCTTCATCAAATTCGTCACGCTTTGCCTTGTTGAAAATATGAACCTGCCTGAAAATATTCAAATAGCGTTGTGCCACCAGAATCGGGGCTTCTTCCCCGCTGTTGTCACTGCCGAATTCTGCGTCATTTAAATTTTCCACGACCCCAACCCTTACATAAATTTATAAATTACATAGAAACATATATCATTCCCGCAAAGGGATTTTACAAGGCAATGTCCACAACTTTATGAATTTTCTTAAAGTCGTCATTGCTGAAGTATATCCGCTCTTCGGGGTTCCACATCAGCCCGTACAGCTGTCCCGTTTCATCTTCCCTGACGCTGACGACAAAAGCCTGTTGTTCTGTTTTATAATACAAGGCAATATCGCCGACACTGGCAACTTCGCTTGGTGCTATGAACATGACGGCACGGTTTGACAAAATAGAGCCTAACCGTCTTGTGCAGAGGCTGACGCCGTAAATATCCCGTTTGTCATACAGATTTGCCGGCTTTACGGCTTCTTTTGAAGAAGAACTTCTGTCAACGACAATAGAGCCGTCCGCTCCTGAAATGCCGAAGACAGGAACTTTCAATGCTTCTAAATCAACAAAATTACCACTGTGCTCATTGGCCGGCCGTCCCATATTGCCGACTTTGTATTTTGTATCGTTATGTGCAATAATTTCTTCCAGAGCGCCTTCGGCATCCAGTCTTTTGACTTCTTCTTTCAGAGTGTCGACTTCCATTCCCAAAGCCTTGGAAATACTTTTATATTCTTTGTCGGAAACTTCTCTTTGTCCCATCTCGATTCTGTGGTATACAGACAAAGTCATATCCGCATTTTCCGCAACTTCTATAAGGGTCAGAGATTTGTCGTTTCTGATATATCTCAATGCGGCTCCCAAAACTTTCAGTCCGCTGCTCTTATTAATTTCCTGTCTGCGTTCCTGCTCTTTTTTCCATGCCATGACAACATCATGCTGCGAATTTTGTTCGTTAACATACAAATCCTGCAAAGAGCAGTCTAAGACTTCGGCAACCAAAATCAGCTGTTCCTGGTTAAGCCTTCTGTATCCTTTTTCTATTTTGGAAATGGCGGAAAGGCTGATGCCAAGCCTGTCGGCCAAATCCTGCATGGAAACGCCGCGCATCTTGCGGTTAATTCTGATTTGGTTGGGAAATACGATTTCTTCCATAGCTTTATACCTCATATGAAAATAATTTTTACTTATAATAGTCTTGCCAAAAAAATATGCAAGTCAAAAAAGATAAAATTCCTCAAATATGTATAACTTTTGTCAATGCAAACAAAAACTTACGATTCGCTGAAATCTATATAACATTTTAGTCCGGCAGATTGTTAAAGGGTTAGATTTAAAGAAAAACTTGACAGCTTGTGCCCAAATTGACAAAGCGCGCAATCTCTTTGGCAAAGAAAGTCAGTCTTTTGCCAAAGGTATATTTTTACTGTCCGGGGTACAGATTTCCTTTTAGACAGAGAACGCATAAGGATTAAATGACATGCCCGATAGGTCTTCCCCGGCTGTCATAAGCAATGCCGCCGCTTACAGTACCGATACGGGTGCCGCTGTTGCCGGTAACTGTTCCGCTGCCGTCTGCACGTCCGATAATATTGCCGTTGTCATCTGCCACGTAAAAAGAATCCATTGTCCAATCTATGTGTGTTTTAAATTTATTGGTCTTCTTTTCGCGTCCTTTTGCAAAAACGTCTTGATGGACATAATCTTTGGCGGATTTGCCTTCTAGCGTGGTAATACCGGAAAATTCGTCCATTCCGAAAAGCAAATCGCCTTTATACCAGTCTTTACCGGCATTAACCGGATTAAGGTCGGCTGCAATCGTTCCGTCTTTTTCGACAATCTGATTACCGTCCATCTTGTCAATCACGCTGTCATGTCCCTGCTGGGCGTATGCGGAATATTTGAACAAGGTCGTCTCTCCGGTTGTCTTAACACCGCCTTTGCGAATGTCGCCGCCGGTGCTTACACCTGTTGTGGTAATATCTACCATACCATTGGTAAAATGGCGTTTATAATGGGAATTATATTTTGCGTCATCTTTGGAGTATGTTGTTCCTGCACCGGAGCCATAGCTGACCGAACTGCTGCCGTCAACGTTTTTTCTGGTGTTTTTCTGCTCATCGATATATTCGGCCGAAGAATCTAAAGTATCCCCTTTTTGGTTTTTGTATTCTATAATCACCCTGTCGTCGTAATAAGTCGTTTCTTTCGTAACATGGCGATTGACTGCTTCTATTTTTGTATAAGACATTTTTCCGGACGCGGCATCGCGTTTACTGACATAGACGGCGTTGCCGATTAGGGCTTTCTTTCCGCCCGAGGCAGTAGCTGTTGCATGGCTTGCCGAATTTAGTTTATTTTCTATGTCAGTCATTTTTTTCAGATGTTTTTCATGCTTTTTATGCGTATCATATTCCATCTCGACACCGTTGCTGTCGTATGTCTTTTTTATTTTAGGGCCGAAAAACAAATATTTTTTTGCTTCGCGTTCGTAATATTTTTGTCCCGACGCATCAGTTTTGGCTGTATATGAAACCAACCCGCCGGCACTGTCCCATGAATAGGTTCCGTCATGATTGTCATGCCCTGCCTTCTGTATCATCGTATTGACTGCCGCAATATTAATCTTTCGGCCCATCTTTTTCCGGCCTTGATTAAGACTGGTTCCGGCCGCCTCAAAGCGGTTGGGGCTCCGGTCTTGGAAATAGTCAATGGCCGTCTGACCTGTCGCTTCGTCGATTTTCATGCTGAGCGAAGTGATTTTCCCGGTATTGTCCACCTGCTCAATGGTGATGTTATACGGATTGTTAGGGTCAAATTTAATATTGCGTGAACGGTAATAGGTACCGACTTCGTCTCCTCTGGCTTTTGCAACCTGAACGGCCAACTGGGACATAATAGCCTTGCGGTATTCCGGTTTTTGCCCCAGAGGGGAGTTGAGCAGCGTCTGTACGGCACCGATATTGATGTTCCCCGTCTGTTCGTCTAATAAATGATCCAACGCGAAACCATGTTTAAAAGTCGTTTCGTTTTTTACTTGTTTTCCCGATTTGGTATATTCCTGTTTGATAGTGGAATATTTGTCGGAAATCATAACATGGCGCCGCCCCGTAATGGACGTAAATTCCCGCCTTAAAACCTGAGAACCGTCGGCACCTTTTTCCGTAGCAAACGTATATCCCAGCATCTTGATGGTTTTTCCTCCCGATGCGTTCCGGGCGCCAAATCTGTTCACGCCGAACATCATGCCGCGGCGGACGCCGGCTTTGGCCCGTCTGGCGGTAACGCGTCCGGCGGCTTTTGCTGCGTTTCCGGCAACGCCGGCACCCCAGTCGGCAGCTTTCCGGGTTTTGGCATCAACTGTATTTTTAACGGCGCTGCCGATTTTGCCGGCTGCATTCAGTCCGGAACCGCCGGAAAAATTCCCCGCCAAATCGGAAACTACCGGCATATAAGCCCAGCCGATAACCAGAATAAAGATGATTTTAAGCATATTGGGACCGTAAAAGGCAATTCCCTGATTAGGATCCGTAAAGACAACCTTGGGATCAGCGGCGCCTTTGGCAAGGGCGGCGCCGAGCAAATCGTTTATATAACCGAGAATGCATAGAATCAAAATAGCCATAAACATAAACGTAAACAGCGAGTGTAAAATCCAGGAAAAGACCTTGGGCAAATATCTTTTGGTACCGTCAAAAGCATAGCCGCATACGGCAAAGGGGGCAATAGCCATTGCCACGCCGAACTGCAGGACGGCATCGCCCATAACCCAGGGATATGCGACCATAAAGAATATTCCTGCCAGATACAGCAGAATTCCGTCAATAAGGTAAATGGGATTCGGAATGATATGGAATATGCGGTCAGGGCCGTTGCCACGGCAAAAAGCCCATTTGCCGAATTCAAACAGCATATTTATCTTGCGTTCAATATCTTCAACGGCACATACGATAGATGCTCCGACATTCATAGGCAGTCCGCCGGCTCCTCCCGAACGGAAAGTATCCCATTTGATCTCACCCTCAGCCGATAACCCCGCCCGCACTGGCACATGTTGTATTTCCGCTTTTAACGAAAGAAAATCCCGTTTCAAAAATCGGCGTAAGCGTCAAATTTAAGACATTATAGTAGTCTTTGGCGATAATAATGTAAATGACAATGCATACAAACGTCTTTTTAAAAATATCATTTAAAAGGGCTCCCGGGTCTTTTGAACCCATTGCCGCAATATTGCGGAGGATAATAAGGGCCAAAGAAACGCTCAAAAAGACCAGAACAAGCTGTCCGAGTTCGGAAGAAAACGCACTGTAAGATTTTGCCGCAACAATGCTGCCCGCATTAAAAAGGATTTTAAACATCGGACAGAAAAGGCAATTTGTCGTTTCAGAAGTCGGCGGAACGCAGTTGTCTTCGGTATCGATTCCCAAAGCCCATGCGGCCGCTTCGCCGGCAGCGTCTACGGCGGCATCCTTTAGGTCGCTCCACCAGCCGGCATGAGCGGGGGAAACTGCTGCTAATATCAGCAGCAGGACAAGGAATGGTAAGCTTTTTAAAATGTATGTTAATGTCTTACGCATTGTCAGTCCCCTTATTTTTTTGTTTTGGCCATTTGTTTGCCGTAACGGGCCATAGCGCGCCCGAGGAAGCTTCCTCCATGTTCGGTATCTCGCTTGTTTCCTGCTTTTTCAATAGCCTTGCCGATTTTGTGTGAAGCAACGTCTTTGCCGAATTTAGCAGCTTTGCCGATAGTTTTTTGATTGGCAACGGCAATTGCCTGAGTCATCTTTTCGCTCATCGGGCTGCCGACAAGGGAGCCGCCGAAGAAATGGCTGCAAAATTCGTTTGCCATCAGCGGAATAATGCGCATCGCTACCAGATATGAAACCAGAACCTTCAGGAAGGTCAGCGTAAAAACGCCGAGATTGTCGCGGATAATGTCGGATTTGTCTTCGTTAAATACTGTCATAATGTCAATCGGGCTGCCCTCGGAATTAGTAAAAGCGCCTTCAATAATGGTAACGACCAGCTGGGCGCCGATTAAGATACCCAGCGGCAGAAAGATGAACAATCCGGTATAATAAGCAATACTCTCAACAACGGTTTTTAATTTGCCCCTTGTCCAGGCAAACGGCCACAGCGCCAGCGCAATCGGAAGCAATACGATGGAAAGCGAAAGGTTAAACGCCACGTCAAACATATAGAACGATGCAATGACGGCGATAAAGAAACCCAGTACATATAAAACGCATCCGCTGATAAATATATCAAAAGAAATGAACTTAAATTTGGCAATACTGATTCCGGCAACCTCAAGTTTAACATCCGCCGCCTCACCGTGCAGCGAATTACATATAAGCATATCGCCGATTTTCATCATCTCTTTTGAGGCTTTGTTGATTTTGTCCGCCATATTGGTTACACCATCGACCAGATTGTCCATTGCCGTGATTTTAATTCCGGCGACATCCATTTCCGGCGGTCCGATAAAACCGGGCAGGGCGGAAGCGCTGCATGGCAGGGACAACGCCAGCAGGATTGCGAAAACAGTGTTCAGAAACTTCTGTATTATGTTGTCCTTTTTTCGTTGCATCATCTCACCATCCTCCGATTCCCGTAGCTCCGGCAAAAGTTTCGCCGATGTCAAATCCGATGCTTAACAGCGGGTTGACGATATAGTTGACAATAGAATCGATTCCCGAATCAATTAAAACGTACATCAGAAGAACTTTAAAACAGAACGTCAGCAGCCCGTCAATAACTTTTGCCGGGTCTTGAGTGGCAAAAGAGCCGAGTGCTTTTAAGAAATAGGCCGCAATCCAGATACAGGCGCCGCCGCCCAGAATAAGCTTGGCCAGCTCGGAAGATGCGTCAAAGATAAAGCCGGCAACTTCGGTCATGGATTTCATCAGTGTAAAGATAATGTCGCAGGACCAGCAGCCGCCTTCGTCATATTTTTTCTGAATGGCTTCTGACCCGCAATAACATAGGTATTGCGCGTCATCGCTCAGATTTTTGCATTTATCTTCGGCAAAGGCATAATCCGCCATCGCCAAAATAACGAATAAAGCCAGCATGGCCAAAGTATATTTATGGCTGCGGATAAAGCGGAAAAATATGTCAAAAATCTTAGTCATCGTTGTACCCCGCCATGGTGTTAAGTTTATCGTTGACTTTGTTTTTAACCTGTTTAATGCTGTCCAGAGCCTCTCTGGTGCCTTCGTATTTTTCCAAAGTCGTCGTAATTGTTTTGGTTGCGCCGGCAGTGATGCCGCCCAGAATGGCAGCCCCGGCTCTTTTGGCCGTATTGACGACAAATTTTGAAACCTGCTTTTGGAACTCTAGCCCGCGGCCTCCGCCGATAAACTTGTCGGCCAGCGCCACGCCCATACCCGGAATGTTTATCAACAGGGTGGCAATCAGCAGCAGCGAAAGGAGAACCGGCCCTTGTCCGACCAAATTCGCTTCCGTAAAGGCGTCATTTTGGGCAAAGGTTTCCAAAATGTATTCCAGCGAACCGACGGATAAACTGACAAGAATACCCAAAAACAGCATAATCCCGGATGAATTTAAAAACATTTCCAGTCCGAATTTACTCCATTTGCGCGTGTAACTGAAAGGAACGCCCATTATTAACAGCGGAAATAAGAAAGCGGCGAAATTCAGCCGGAACAGGCTGTCGACGATAAAGAAGACAAAACCGAATTTTGCGGCGGTGAAAATGAGCATCATGATTATGCCAACCAGCATGGCGCCGAGGTCAAGCGATGTGACCAACGCAACGCCGACCCGGATGCCTCCGTTGAGCCTGTCGCTGATTTGGCAGGCAAGGCAGCTGGCCATCGGTTTAATGGAACCGCTGAGGTCGGTTGCGCTCAGTCCTTCAGTTTTGCACTGATTGTAATTGCCGTTGAATGTTACATCGCCGAAATCGCCGAGTGTAATGGTTTTGCTTGGTTTGACCTGACCCAGAATTTGCGCGCCGAGTTCCAGAATGGCGTTATAAATCGGAACGACAAATGTTTTCAATGTCCAGGAAATCATGCCCGAGTCGCTGACGCACCAGGCGCAAAAAGCACATAAAAACAGCTTTTGCCCGATCTCTGTCCAAATTTCTCCCAAATTCTCTTCCTTAAAAGAGGGAAGTATTTTTAACATCCGGAAAGCCATCCAAATGGCAAAGCCGAACATAACAATCGTACTTCCGCCGTTTGCCACTTTTCCGGAAGCGTCAGAAAACATATTATTAATTTGGCTGAGCACTATTTCTATAATTTTAGCTTGCCAGCAATTTGCCTGTTCGGCATAATTGCCCTCTCCGCCCAGAGAAGAATCATCGTCTTTTTCGCAGGCAGTCAGGAACAATACGAACATAACGACACAAAGGCAGCGTAGTGTCTTTAAGTTGAAATATTTATGTACCAGGTCGCGTATCATGTTCTTTCACCTTGTTATTTCCAATTGGCTTTATGCCAAAAAGCCCTGTATCCCTGTTTGCCGCTTCCGGTTAAAATTCCGCGAGCTCCTTCCGCTTTGTTGCCTGCCCAGCGGTAAAGCTTGTCAGCTCTGGTTACCCGTGCGGCGATGCGCCCGGTTTCTT
>ERZ779737.2197-NODE-2197-length-13336-cov-2.077856_pt1 | contig 13336 bp, 11 predicted proteins | sample MGYA00511889_ERZ779737 | MGnify/ENA primary metagenome ERZ779737 (study PRJEB29588, sample SAMEA2163575) | human gut metagenome | biome: human gut; feature: human-associated habitat; material: faeces | place: Denmark | collected 2008/2010 ...
TTTCAGTAATGTGGATATTCGAGACGATACGCAACAGGGTCTATCCCTTAAAGCTATCGAAGGACAACTCTGCTTCTGGTATGGTTACTTATGATTTGAAAAATGGACTTATTTTAAAAGTGATTGTAGAAACTGCTTTTGAAAAAGATGAACTTCGCGATTTTAAATGCAACTTGGAAAGAAAAATTTTACATTCTAAAAAACTTGTAGGTACTGATATTGTACTGCCTCATACAATGTATATGGATCATGACGAAGTAGTAGGGTATACGGTGCCAAAAATTTTACTTCCTAATATTGGCGATACATTGGAAAAAAATAAAACTTTTTCAAATGTGTCGAATGTTTTATTACTTCTTACTAATAAAGTAGAAAAACTTAATGAGCAAGGTATTGTTTTTCCAGACTTATGTACATATGGAAATATTTTTTATGATGCCGGAACTAACAACATTAAATTTATTGACTATGATGGAATTCAGATTTTTGATACTTGGAGTGATTCTGTTAGTGCTTTGATTAAATATGATTTTAATCCTATGTATGCATCAGGGAAATATACTGTCCCTGGGAATTTTCTTTGGACTAGTAACATCGATAGAGCTAGTATAGTAGCACTTTATTTAAAAAAACTTTTAGGAGTTAATATACTGGAAGATCCTACTTTTGCTCTTTATCAAGATGTTCAAATGGCAGAAGAAGGTCTTATTTCCTTTAACAAAGATGAATTTTTACAAAGAAAAATTAACTCTACGTTGGATAACTATGGAATTCTTGATGATGAAACTAGAAAGAGTGTTGTAAAAATATTTGATTTGACTGTTGATAACGATCCTCCTAATGAAGTTATTAAACATATTATGAATAGCTGTGAAGTTGTAAAAAATGGAAAAAGACTCCTTAAACTTAAGAAGTGATGTTTAACATTGAAATAAATATGATATACTATTTTTGGTGATATATATGGACGAGAAAACTAAAAAACATATAAAAGAAAAACTAGCATTAGTGCCAAATCTTCCTGGAAGTTATCAAATGAAGAACAAAGATGGCATAATTATATATGTTGGTAAAGCTAAAAACTTGAAGAACAGACTTAAAAGTTATTTTACAGGTACAGTAACAGGAAAAACTAGACTATTAGTTAATGATATAGCAACATTTGAGTACATTGTTACAAATAGTGAACTTGAATCTTTAATTTTAGAAATAACACTTATAAAAAAATATAATCCAAAATACAATATATTATTAAAAGATGATAAAAGTTATCCTTATATAGAACTTTCTAATGAAAAGTATCCAGTTTTAAAAGTTGTTAGAAATTTAAATAGAAAGAAAAATAAAGATAAAAATAGATATTTTGGACCATACCCTTGTGTTAGTGCTGCAAGAAATACAGTTGAGGTTATAAATAGAATTTATCCTCTTAGAAAGTGTAATCATATGGGGAAAGATGTTTGTCTTTATTATCATATTGGTGAGTGTCTTGGTTACTGCGAGAAAAAAGTAAGTATGGAAACACAACAAAAAATGAGTGAAGAAATATTAAGCTTTTTGTCAGGTAATGATAAAATTTTAAAAGATAAAATAGAAGAAAAGAAAAAATTTGGTGAAAAAGTAAACCAAGTTAAAGTAAAAATAACTGAATATTTACAAGAAAAACAAAAAGAATTAGAAAATGCTAAATTTGAAAAGCAAATAAAAGATGAAGAGATTGATATTACTTTGCCTGCAAGAAATCATCAAAGTGGATCGCGTCATCCATGGCAAGCAATAGTAGATGATTTTACTGAGTATTTTTTAAATTTAGGATATCAAATTGCTGAGGGTCCAGAAGTTGAATCAGACCACTATAATTTTGAACTTTTGAATATTCCTAAAGATCATCCAGCTCGTGATGCTCAAGATAGTTTCTTCATTGATGAAAATACTTTAATGAGATCACATACTTCACCTGTTCAAGCACATATTATGCAACAGTCTGGCGGAAAAGGCCCAATTAAAATTATCTGCCCAGGAAAAGTATTCAGAAGAGATGAGGATTTAACTCATTCTCATCAATTTGGACAAATAGAAGCTCTAGTTATTGATGAAAATGTTAATATGGGAACTTTACAAGAAACGTTGACACAGATGATTCATCACTTTTTTGGCGAAAAACGCAAGGTAAGATTTAGACCGAGTTTCTTCCCATTCACTGAACCTTCTGTTGAAGTAGATGTATCTTGTTTTGAATGTGATGGAAAAGGTTGCAAACTCTGCAAACATACCGGTTGGATTGAAGTTTTAGGTGCTGGTATGGTTCATCCAAATGTTTTAAGACTTAATGGTTTTGATGATAAAAAATATCAAGGCTTTGCCTTTGGTATAGGTATTGATAGATTTGCCATGCTTAAATATGGTGTCGATGATATACATCGTTTTTATCAAAACGATATTGATTTCATCAAACAATTCAGAAAGGAGTAAAAAATGTTAGTATCTTATAAATTACTCAAAGAAATAGTTGATTTTCCTAATGATGTAACACCTTTTGATATTGCAGATAAATTAACATTTCATGGTGTTGAAGTTGAAGAAGTAATTCCTTTAGCTCAAGCGACGAATCTTACAACAGGAAAAATAATTAGCTGTGAAAAGCATCCGGATAGTGATCATCTTCATCTTCTTGAAGTAGATTGCGGTGAACATGGAATTTATAATATTGTTTGTGGTGCTCCTAATGCCCGCAAAGATTTAAAAGTTATTGTGGCATTACCAGGAGCAGATCTTAAAGCTAAAGGCTTAGTTATAAAACCAACAAAAATTGCTGGATATGAAAGCAATGGAATGTGTTGCTCACTTTCTGAATTAGGTGTTAATGAAGAACTTCTTTCTGAAACTCAGAAAAATGGCATTGAAGAATTGCCTGAAGATACCGAATTAGGAAACGATGATGTTTTAGGCTTATTAGGTTTAGATGATACAATTTTAAATTTGAATATTTTAGCTAATCGACCTGACTTATCCTCAGTTTTAGGAATAGCTAGGGAATTATCTGCTATTTATTCTTGTAGTTATAAAAAAATAGAAAATATTCAAGTTGAAAAAGACAATAAAATTAAGGTAACTTCACTTACACCAAAATGCTTGAGTTTTGGTTTATTAGAAGTTGAAACTGATGGTAAAATTGTTGAATCTCCTGCTAAACTTAAGCAATATCTTATCGCTTTAGGATATAGACCTATATCATTAGCAGTTGATTTAGGAAACTTTATGATGGCAATAACAGGTCAACCATATCATTTTTATGATTTAGATAAAGTTAAAAGTTTAAATGGCCATAATGAATTTGTTGTAAAAGATGATTTTGAAGGTGAACTTGAAACATTAGCTGATAAAAATGTCAAAGTAGAAAAAGGCGATATAGTTGTTACCGATGGCATAACTCCAATGTGTTTAGGTGGAGTTATGGGGTTAAAAAATGTTGAAACTGAACTTACAAGTACTCACTTTGCTATTGAAGCTGCTAATTTTTCATATGTTCAAGTTCGTCATACTGTTAAAAGAACTGGATTAGTATCTGATTCCGCTCAACGTTTTATCAAAAAAGTCAATCCTCAATTAATAGAAGATTCTCTATTGATGCTAGCTACAGTTTATAAATCAATTGATCCATCATTTACGGTGAAATCTTATTCATTATATGATGAACAAGAAACTCCAAATAGATTGCTTCCATTCTCTTTAGAAAGTGCTAATCATCGTTTGGGTGGTAAATTTACTCATGATGAAGTTGCTAAAATTTTCAAAGATTTAAGATTTGTTTGGGAAGATGATAAAGTTTTGGTTCCTGTTGATCGACCAGATATTAAAGAACAAGCTGACTTAGAAGAAGAAATCTTCCGTTATTCAGATCCATCTTGTTTAGACAATACTTTAGATAAATTGCCACTTACATCTGGTAGAAGAACTGCTAAACAAGAACTTGTTAGAAAAGTACGTGAATACCTTATTGCTAATGGCTTATATGAAGTGGTGTCGTATACTTTAATCGATGAGAAACTCGATCGTTCATATCGTATTTTTAATGAAAAAGAACCTTCTATTCGTATAGGTAATCCTATGACTGCTGATCATGAATATGTTAGAAGTGATCTTACTTCATCTTTGGTAAAAACAGTAAATTACAATAGAGCTCGTCAAAAAAATAATTTTGGTATGTTTGAAGTTGGTGAAGTTCATTATAAAGATACCTATAAAACTTATTTAACTATTTGTTTAACTGGAAAAGTAAAAGAACAGGGAAGTTTAATTTCAAGAAAATATGACTTCTTTGATATAAAAGGATATTTTGAAGGAATATTTGGATTAACTGGTATTCTTCCAAATAGATATCAATTAAGAAGAGCTAGCCAAGATTTCTTCCATCCTGGAAGAAGTGCAGATGTGTTTGTCGGAAAAGAGAAAGTTGCTAGTTTCGGACAAATTAATCCACGATTAGAAAAAGAAGAAACATATGTATTAGAAATAGACATTAGCGCATTAATCAATATTAAAACTGGTGTTACAAAATTTGTTCCATTTTCAATTTATCCAGATGTTGAAAGAGACTATGCTTTTGTTTTAGATAATTCTGTATCTTCTGGAGATCTTATTTCAACAATTAAAAAAGCTGTAGGATCTACTTTAAAATCTGCTGAAATTTTTGATATTTATCAAATAGATAAAGAAAAGAAATCACTTGCTGTTAAATTATTATTTACATCAATGGATCATACATTTAAAGAAGAGGAATTAAATATCCTTCAAGAAAAAGTTATAAATAGTGTTGTTGATAAATTGGGTGGTAGTTTACGATGAACTATGTTGGTTATTCTGCAAAATATTTAAAAATAGAGGATTTTTATACTAAATTAGCCCTTATTGCACATAATTGCTATCAAGCTATTAGCAAAACTCCAGATGAAATATTTATAAAAAACTTGATAAAAAATAAGCATCTTGCTATGTGTGAGCATTATCATTTTCATTATTTAATCGATGATGAATTGGCAAAAGAGTTCATTTATTTAAATAATCCTTATATTGTATTAACAAAACTTGAAAATTGTTATTTATTGACTTGTTCAATAAGACCGATGATTGAAAATTATCAAGAATATCCTAACATCTTTTATCCATTAATTAATTCTTTGCCTGAAAATATCAAAAATATATTTCCTGTCAGTGAATCAAAAAAAGCAAAATTAATTGATTTGAAAGATCTTCCACTTGAAACTTATTTTAAAGTTAGAGGTAAACATCATTTTCTTTCAGTTATGGTTGTTACTGATCGTGGTGTAACCCATGAATTAGTTCGTCATCGTCCATGTTCTTTTGCACAAGAATCAACAAGATATTGTAATTATTCCAAAAATAAATTTGGACATTCAGTTTCTTTTATTAAACCATTAGATTATGATAAATATCATGAAATTTATGATAAGGCTTATCAAGAAGCAGAAGATAATTATTTTGCTTTTTTAGAAAATGGAGCAACTCCTGATATTGCCCGTGCAGTTTTACCGAATGGAATTAAAACTTCTATTGCGGTAACGGCCAGTGAAGATGAATGGAATCATATCTACGAATTACGTTTAGATAAAGCAGCACATAAAGATATGCGCTATACGATGACATTGATTCAACATGAGTTAAAGGGAGAAATATTATGAGAACAAGGCCATTTACTCTTTTAACCGAAGATGAAATAAAACGTTTGATCTATAATGGTAAAGAATTAAAGGTTGAGTTATCAGAAGAAGAGTTAAAACCTTTGACAGGCTTAGATAAGTTTATTTCTTGCTCATTTTCTTTAGATTCAGATTTTTTAGATGATAGACTTCCTCCAGTTATAAAAATGACTGTTTATCTTGAATGTGATATTATTGACAATGTAACATTTAAAAAAGAACATGAAGTATTCTTTGATACTGATGATGTTGTTATAACTAGTGAAGATGAAGAAGAGGAAATCGAAAGAATTAATAAATATTATAATTTACGCCCTACATTTTTAGCCATTCTTTATTCTTTAGTTCCATATTCATATACCAAAACAAGTGGCTTTAAAGATCAAACTTATAATGGCGTTGAAATTCTTTCAGAAAAAGAATATAACGAAAAAAGAAAGGCTAGAGAAAAGGAAAATTCACCTTTTGTAACTTTAGACGAAAAAGATTTTGAAAATTAAAAAAGCAATCCGAAAGGATTGCTTTTTTTAGTAAAATAAAATCTCCTTTAAAAAAAGGAGAATTAAATCTATTTATTAAAAGAAATTTAAAACATTATTTTAATTTCAATTGTTCAGAATAAGGAAGAGAAGAGGATATTTTCTTTTTGTACTTAAAGGATTTTAATAAATAATTCAAAATATAACACACAGGTCCTAAAATAATGATAACAAAAGATAATATGAAAAATAAAACACTAAATTGTGGTTTAATTCCTATTTTTTCAGAACTATTTTCAAGAAGTGCTAAAGGATTATTTAAAATAGGAGTACTTATTGAACCATTATAAGCGTTATAAAGAATTGTAACTATTTCTTTCCCTGTATCATAATTGAAAACATAAAAAGGCATAATAAATATGCATGTTGAATATGTGTATTTATAATCTACTAAATTTAAATTGTCAATATGACGTGAGACCCCTAATTCTTCTTGCTTTAAATCTTTTAATTTACTATGCAACTGACTTTTCATCATTTTTATACTCATTTTTTGATCATAATTAAATTCGTAATTGGAAATTTTATGAGCGGAAAAACCATCTTCGAAAGCATCGATGATTTCAGAAGTTTGAATGTTTGAATAGTTAGTGTTTGTAGTTTTGTTTGCAATTGTGTCAAAAGAATAATCACCATCAAATAGCTTATTGAAAACATTTATATCTATGTTGGTATTGTAAATCTGAGGTGAAATTTGATATGATTTTGCGTTTAAATAATAATTATAAGAAAATTCAACGGAAGAAATGTGAAATAAACTTCCAAGAACAGTGTAATATTCTTGATGTATTTCAGCTTTTTTGATTAAATTTTTCATTTGTTGTTTTAATTTTTTTCCATAGATAGAATCTTTCATTTCACCTTTTTGGATAAATTTTTCAATATCGGTTTTTGCTGTATCTAAAGAAAAATAACTCTTTACTACCATGACTTGTTCATTATTTACGCCTTCTAAATAAATGTCTAAATTTTTTACAAGTTCTGCCTTTGTTTTAACTAAATGCTCATCTCTTGTGTTCATATTAATATACCTCCAAAGTTATATTAATAATAACAGCCTAAGTGCTAAAGAAGTGCTAATATTCAATTAGGCTATTTAAATAAGTTTGAGTATCTAACGACCAATCATAACTAGATAAATAGAAACCATTGAATTTTTTTCTGTTTCCTTTTAAAAAATCCCAATAATCACATGGAATGATTTTGTTGATATGTAAAAGAGCCCTTTGGAAAGTAACTAGATTTTCAAGATTATTTTCTTTTAAAGCTTTTCTTAGTTTCCAGACTGCATCGCGATAGAGAATTTTACTTTTATCAATATCTAAATCTGGCCATAATGCACAAATAGCTTCGTCCATTGTAACATTTATACCATTTCTATCGACAAGAAGTGCAAGCAATTCTTTGCTTTTTTTTGAATAGAAATTCAAAGGAGAATTATTGTTTAATAAATCGAAGTTTCCGAAAGTGTGTAAAAAATAATTGCTAAGATCACCATTAATTGCATCTAATATTTTTTTAAATTCTTCTTTTGTAAAAGGTTTTTCAATAATAGACAATAAATTATTTTTGAATTTCTGCTCCAAATATTTTTTATCGTAATAATATCCAGTTATAAAAATTATTTTAATATTAGAATTTATATGAATTAATTTTTCAGCTAAATTAATTCCGTTTATCAAAGGCATATTTATGTCTAAAAATGCAGCGCTAACATCAAAATTTCTGATGTATTCGATAGCTTTTAAAGGATCTTCTTTAAACATGCAAAAAGATAAATCATATTGATCAATCAGCATAGATATCATTTTTTGAATTGAAGATAATTCATCATCTACTAGTATTATTTTTTTCATTTCTTTTATCCATAAATTTTATTGTTATATTTGTTCCTTTCGAAATAAATGAATCAATGTCAACAGATGCATTTAATGTGTATTTAAGTCTTTCAATACAATTTCTTATTCCATTTGACTTATCTGATATTTTAGAAATATCAAATCCACATCCATTATCATTGATACTAATGATAATTTGTTTGTTTTCTTTTTTTGTGGATATGATTATTTGGCCATTATCTTTCTCATTTAAACCAGCATGTTTCAAACAGTTTTCAATAAAAGGTTGAAGAGAAAAAGAAGGAATGGAAAAATCAATATAATCAATATCATATAGAACATCAACATTAAAATTTTTACTCAGACTATAAAGATTGATGAAATTAAAAATATTATCTAATTCTTCTTCAAATGTAACTAATTCATTATTTATAGAATCTATTTGCCAGCGTAGATGCTTAGCAAATTCATTCATAGCTAAAGATGCATTTTCATTTTTTTCGTCATATAAATTTTGTATTGAAGTTAAAGTGTTAAAAATAAAATGCGGTTGAATTTGATTGACAAGCATTTTATTTTGAGCTTTTTTAATTTCTGGATTATTTTTTGCTAAATAATTAATGTTGTTTAATATTTTAAAAGTATTTAACAACAATATTAAAAATAAAACAAGTGAAATTAAACATTCACTTCCGAATACAAAAAATCCGAGATAATCAAAAAATTCAAAAAATGTTAGAAGACATATGAAAGGAAATGGAAAGTAAATCTTTCCTTTAAAGCAATAATATATTGTGATAAATAGAATATCGATAAAGAATAAACTTATAAAAATTATATTCCATTTTGTGAAAGAGAATAAGGCAATTAATAAAAAAGATATAACTAAAAAGAAATAATGAATCTTATTAACTTTTATTTTTTTAAAAGAAAAGATAAAGACCAATAACAAAAATAGAAAGCAAAAAGAAGCTAAAATTTGGTAATTGAATATTCCTAATTTATTAAATATTAATGCACCATCTTTTGAAGTTAATTGATTAAACATTAAAAAGAGACAAATAATAAAATCACTTAAACATGAATAACCATATTTTTTTATTCCTTTATATAAACCAAATAGAATTAAAGTTAAGCAAATTAAAGCACCGCTCATCAAAATAATAATTGTTGTTATTGTGTTGCTTAAAATATTAGTATTGTCAGAAAACGATGAAGTGGTTAACCATGGGGCACTATAAAAACCACCAACTGTGTTATAGGAAATTTCTAGTATAAGATCTATATCTTTTTTATCATTTTTAATTTCATAGGGTCTTTTAATATCTATTTTTCCAGTAGTTGGAGCAACTTTATCTTTTGACATATTGCCAGAAGAAACCACCAGTTCACCATTAATAAAGGCACGATAAGAATATCGAAAGTTATTTAAAACTATTGAAAGGTTAGCATTTGAGACGTTTGTTATTTTAAGTTTATATGAGGCATAACCATTAGGACTGATATCAAAGCAATCATTCCAATGAGAAGGTAGAGAAATAGTTCCAAGACACTTATTTTCCTCATTATCAGAAACTATCCATTGGTTATAATAAAATTCCCAAGATCCATTTAATAGATAATCAACTTTTCTTGTATTGATATCATAATCGTTTAAGTTTAAAACGCAATTGTTTATTTTTGGTATATTATAAATTTTATTGTAATTGTTTGAAACATATAAAGAAAAGATACTGCAAAGAAAAGCAAAAAAAGTTAAAAATAAATATAAAGGCAAGATAAATTTTCTTGATATGGTCTTCATAATAGTACCTCACTTGCGTATAAATTAATTATATATCATACAATTTCTTTTTTATATTCTTTTTTTATTTAACTTATTTTTATTTTTTAAAAAAAATCATGTTATTGTGGTTTTTACAATATTTCAAAAAAATATATAAAAAATCTTGTCAAAATAATATGTAAGTGGTAAATTATGGATGGAAATGGTAGAAAGTGGTAAATATGTTCATAGGCCAGTCATATCCAAGCTTTGAAAGCAAGAAAAGATTAGTTCTTCCCGCCAAATATCGCAATGAACTTGGTGAGGAGTTTTATGGACTTGTTGATTTCGACCATTGTATATCCTTATATCCTTCTTCTTTGTATCAAAAAAGAGCAGAAAGCATTGATTCTTTGGATAACTTTTCTAGCGATAATAGATTGTTGAAAAGATTATTTTTCGGAAATTCATGCGAATTAAAAATTGATAAAGTTGGCAGAGTATTAATTCCACAAACAATACTTGATAAAGCTCATATTAAATTGGATAAAGAAGTAATTCTTGTCGGTGTCTATGATCATTTAGAACTATGGGATCTAGAGACATATAACGAAAAGAATAATTCATCTGATGATGAAAAATGTTATGAGGCATTGGCAGAAAGGTTAGCGGCTAAATAATATGGAGCAAGCTTACAACCATCATGTTTCGGTAATGCTTGATGAAGTTATCGAATATGCCAATTTAAAAAAGAATTCTAAAGTTTTAGATATGACTTTAGGAAGAGCAGGACATAGTTCAGAATTTTTAAAAAGAATCCCAGAAGGATTCTTATATGGAGTTGATCAAGATAAAGAGGCTTTGATATTTTCCGAAGAAAGATTAAGTAAAATTGGAACGAATTTTAAAACAATTGATTCTAATTTTGCAGAAGTTCCAGAATTATTGAAAGAGCAAAATATTCAAGATTTTGATTTTATTTTCTTTGATTTGGGGGTTTCATCTCCTCAATTTGATGATCCAAAAAGAGGATTTTCATATCGTTTTAATGCTCCTTTAGATATGAGAATGGATCAAAATGACTCATCTATTCCAACAGCAAAATATGTTGTTAATAAATATGATGCTGAAACATTGATGAAAGCATTATATGAATTTGCTGATGAGAAATTTGCAAAAAGTATTGTACGCAACATCATAAAATCTCGTGAACAAAAAACGATTGAAACCACATTTGAATTAGTAGATATCGTAAAAAAATCCCTTCCTCCTAAAGAATTGCATAAAGATGGCCATCCAGCAAAGAAAACCTTTTTAGCAATAAGATATCTAGTTAATTCAGAGAAAGGTGCAATAAATACCGGGATTCCTGCCGCCTTAGATTTACTTAAGGTTGGCGGAAGGCTCGGTGTATTAACATTTAATTCTTATGAAGATGGCCTGGTTAAGACAATCTTCAAGAAAGCAACAACCAATGAAGTAGTTGATAAATATCTTCCTCCAATAGATAAGCCAATCAATTATAAATTAGTTACGCGAAAGCCAATTTCTCCAACAATAGAAGAAATTGAAAGAAATAATCGCAGTAAGCCTGCGAAATTAAGAGTGATAGAAAGGATAGGCAAATGAAATACAATAAGTTGACAAAACAAGGTAAAAAGAAAAAAAGCCAATTTTTCAAAGTAGCTATGACTGCTTCAGTTTTACTTGTCTCTAGCTCTACAGCCCTTTTTATTCCTTTAATCAATTCTATGAATCAGACAAATGAAGCTTTAACAGCACAAATTGAAGATGCTAATAAGCAAACAGAAATTATTCAAAAGAATAATCAAAATAGAATTGAAGAAATAATCTCAGAAAATTAATTCGCCTTTTTAATAACCTTAAGACCTGTAAAAAGGTCTTTTATTTTGCTTTTTATTTTAAAAATATTTACTTAGATGATAAAATAAAATAGTGACAAAGGTGAAATTAAATGGAAAAGAAAATATATTATTTTTTAGGATCGTCGGTAACATATGGTTTTGCTAATAATGGAAAATCTTTTGTTGAAGTTATCGAAAAAATTTTAAAATGCCATTGTGTTAAAGAAGCGGAAAATGGTACTACTTTGACCGATGATGATTCAACTTCTTATGTTGAACGCTTAGAAAATAAATTAGATAAAAAAGAAAAAATAGAAGGCATTATAGTTCAACTTTCTACTAATGATATTTCAAAAAACAAACCCTTAGGAGAAGTTTCTTCTTCATTAGAAAAGGATGCATTTGATAAGAAGACAGTTTTAGGAGCAATTGAATATATAATTGCTTATTGCAAAGAAATTTGGAATTGCTCTGTAATTTTTTATACTAATCCTAATTTTAATAATAAAAAATATGATTTTTTGATTGATAAATTATATGAGATAAAAAGAAAATGGAACATTGAAATTATAGACTTTTATAATTTTGAAAACATGGAAAAGTTAGATGATGATACTTTAAAAAAATATATGGCTGATGACATTCATCCTAATAATGATGGTTATTTATGGATGGGAAATATTATGGCTGAATATCTAAAGCAAAAAAATAAATAATTTATATACATATTAAAATAGATGGATTTTTAAAATACTTGAATATTGAAATCAAAAAAGAAATTAATTAAAATAAATGACTTATTCTTGAAATTAGAGGGTGCAACAAATGAAGTTTGATTTAAAAAATAATAAAAAGATAAAAATAGAGCAAGTTGATGACTTTTATCAAATACAATATCATAATAAAAATGTTGAAAAAATCAAAGATTGTTCTTTATACGAAGGTATTTTTATTGAACCTAGTAAAGACAAAAAATTTTTAAATTATCATATTGAAATAGATCGACCAACATATGGTACTATTAAGGTAGTTTCATTAACAGATTATAAAAACATTACATATAAAAAGGAAAATTTTGAAAAGGTTATACAAGTTTACGTTCCGAATAATATTTCAAAAGATTTTGGCTTAATTATTATGTTTGATTCAGATAACCTTTATTCCATTGAAGATTTAACAAAGTATACCGATTCTCCAGATGATTATGGAAGCTGGGAAGTAAATAGAACTTTGGAGTTAGTTAAAAGAAAATATAATAAAGATTTTATTGTTGTAGGAATTTCGTCAAAAGATGGATATCGCGATCAAGAACTGACATTTAATCTTCCATATCAAGAGATAAGAAAAGAAGCTAAAAATGAAATTTCTGATAGCTTTTATAATGGAAGATTAGATAATATAGGACGTTTTATAACTGAATCTCTTATTCCTATTTTAATTGAAAAATTTTCAATAGATTTGAATTATATAGGCATTGCAGGAGCATCTTCCTTAATATTTGAAACAACAGACTCTGTGGTAAGAAGTGTAGAAGCAACACTTGTTGCATTCTGCAGAGCACTTCTTGTAACCTTTGCAGGATCCACGATACCAGCCTGAACCATATCAACAT
>ERZ779737.2200-NODE-2200-length-13322-cov-2.883244_pt1 | contig 13322 bp, 7 predicted proteins | sample MGYA00511889_ERZ779737 | MGnify/ENA primary metagenome ERZ779737 (study PRJEB29588, sample SAMEA2163575) | human gut metagenome | biome: human gut; feature: human-associated habitat; material: faeces | place: Denmark | collected 2008/2010 ...
AATACAATTATGACGAACGCATCTTCGGCTCGGCTTCTTTGCGTCGTGATGCTTCCAGCCGTTTCCATCCGGACCATCGCTGGGGTACATTCTGGTCGGTAGGCGGTGCGTGGCTTATCAACAAAGAAAGCTGGTTTGATGCTTCATGGGTGCAGGAACTGAAGCTGAAGGCTTCTATTGGTTCACAAGGTAATGACAATATCGGTGACTTCCTCTATACGGATAGATTTAACATTATCAACTCTAACAACAGCCTTGGTACTTCATTTAAATCTAAGGGCACTAAAGACATCACTTGGGAAACCAACACTAACTTCAATATCGGTGCAGAGTTCCAGTTGTGGAACCGTGTAACCGGTAGCATCGAGTACTACAGACGTAAGACTTCGGATATGTTGTTCTCATTTACCGTGGCTCCATCATTGGGTTATGCTTCCTATATGGACAACGTTGGTAACATGGTCAATAGTGGTGTGGAAATGGACTTCAATGTGAATATCTTCGATACACGTAACTTTACGTGGGATGTGAATGTGAACATTTCAACCTTGAAGAACCGTATTACGATGCTTGATCCTGATAAGTTGATTACTACTGAGTATACAGCTGATGGAAAAGGATATAAGGGCTATTCTAACGGAAGCTTCTTCATTGGTGAGGATTTGTCTATGTTTACATGGCGCTTGAAGGAGTATGCCGGAGTGAATGAAAAGGGTGAGTCTTTGTTCTATAAGAATGTCAAGGACGAGGCCGGCAATATCACCGGACGTGAAACGACTACGAATCATGCTCAGGCTGACTATTACATCACAGAGGAAAGCTCAATACCTAAAGTGTATGGTGGTTTCGGTACCAAACTGAAAGTATATGGCGTGGACTTCGGCATAAACTTCACTTACCAGATTGGTGGTAAGCAATATGATGGTACGTATGCTTACTTTATGTCGTCACCTTATGGTACGGCTGGTTACAACTACCATAAGGATTTGCTGAACTCATGGACTCCTGAGAACACAAATACTAATATCCCTCGTTTCCAGATGAACGACCAATATTCAGGGGCAATGTCTACGCGCTTCTTGACAAATGCAAGCTTCTTGAATATCCAGAATATTAATGTGGGCTACACGTTGCCTTCCAAGTGGACAAGAAAGTTGGCCATCAACTCATTGCGTGTGTATATGTCGGCAGAAAATGTTTTCTATTGGTCTAAACGTAAAGGGTTCGACCCACGTCAGTCATACGACGAGACAACCAATGCTACTTTCTATTCACCGATGCGTACCATCTCTGGTGGTGTGTCATTTGAGTTCTAAACCTAATATATAGATTACAATGATTATGAAGAAGAATATATTCAAACTATTTTCGGTTATGGTCGTATCGGCCACGGTATTGACCGGCTGTATAGAAGAGGTTTTTCCCGAAGATTCTACAGCGACCTCCGATCAGATTGGTGCATCGGCAACAGCGATTGAGGCTTCGCTTAATGGCTTGCCATCGCAAATGGTACAAGGCTATCTAGTGTACGGTAAGCAAACACATGAGACCGACCTTGCTTATCCCTCATTGATGTTGGCCCAGACAGAACTGCTGGGTGATGTCGTGGCTACGGATTACGGATATGACTGGTGGTGGCGCTTCAATGCCAATAATGGTATGAACGACACCGGCTATTATTCATATTTGCCTTACTTCACCCTATATAAGTTCGTTAAATCGGCCAATGACGTGATTGCGGCCGTTGATGTGACTGATCCCACAATTACCGATGAAATGCGTGGGCTTGGAAGTATAGCCCATGCTTTCCGTGCATTGGACTATTATACGCTGATGGTACTTTTCGAACCGGTAGAAAACATCTATACCGATTGTAGCAAGGTACTGGGGCTGACGGTGCCCATCGTGACTGAGGCAACAACTAACGACATTGCGAAGAGCAATCCGCGTGCAACCCACGAAGAATTGGTGAATTTCATTCTTGCCGACCTTGACAAGGCAGAGATAGGTCTGGAGTCTTATACACCTGTCAGTAAGAACTTCCCTGACTTGGCGGTCGTATATGGTCTGAAGGCCAAAGTATATATGTGGGATGGTCAGTTTGCTAAAGCTGCCGAGTATGCCCGCAAGGCTATTGATAAGTCGGGAGCAACACCTATGAGCGAATCACAGTGGCATAATCCCACTCCCGGTTTCAATACGGCTACGTCTGCATGGATGTGGTACCTTCACCCCACGGCTTCCAATATGGGTAATCTTGCTAATTTCATTGGTCACATTTCCAATGAAGCGGATTGGGGATATGCTTCTTTGTCTAAGCTCCAGATGGCACGTTCACTTTATGACGCGATTCCTGCTACCGATTTCCGCAAATATTCTTACCTTGACCCGGACAGAAGTACTTACGCTTACCAGTCAGTGAGAGGCAATGCATGGCTGGATGAACAACCGGATTATATGTCATTGAAGTTCCGCCCCGTGGGTGGTGACTATAACACTTATTCTGTGGGTGCGGCTGCAGATATTCCCGTGATGCGTGTGGAAGAGATGTATCTCATAGAGGCTGAAGCAGTAGGTGCCAGCCAGAATGTGGCAGCAGGCGTACAGTTGTTGAATAACTTTATGAAGCAGTACCGCCAGAGCAATTACAATTTCAGTACGGGTGATTTGCGTAATTTCCAACTTGAGGTGTTGAAACAGATGCGTATCGAGTTCTGGGGTGAGGGAATCGCATTCCCCACGGCTAAACGTCTGAAACCGGATGTCATTCAGAATTATGAGGGTACCAACTTTATAGAAGATATCTTCAAGATAAACTGTAAAGGTGTGAAGCCCAACTGGACATTGATGATTCCTAAGACCGAGGTCGATTCAAATACTGCCCTTCAGGGAATGAACAATCCGGACCCGTCCGGTGCTATTGCTAAACGTCCTACTCCGATAGGGGAGTTTGCACCGGGTAACAATTAACCAATGAACTAACTTTTAATAGAATTTGTATATGAATAAGATATTCAATAAATTGTTTTTGGGCTTGGCCGTATGCGGTTTGGCTATGACGGCTTGTTCAGACGGTGTGGAGTGGGAGCCTTCTCCGGTTCCTACCGAGGGTGTACAAGCTTATATTTATGCTGATAACACTGATTTGACTTATTATCCGAATGATGAACAGGTTTTTGTGGTCAAAATCGGCCGTCAGAAAACAGATGCGGCTGCATCTATTCGCTTGACTACAGATGCGGAGAACGTAACAGTGCCGACAACGGTTGATTTTGCTGCCGGTGAAGCACTCAAAGAAGTAAAGATTGCGTTTGACATAGCTGTGGGTACTACTGCATCTTATACTATTGCCATTCCTGAAGAAGATTCCTATGTTTATGGTTCACCCAAGGTGACGGTCAATATAAAGCGTGACTATACTTGGCTCAATATAGGTATAGGCTACTATGCATCTCAATTATTTGGCGAGGGTTGGGATCAACCTGTACTGAAGGCTAAAGAGGCTAATATCTATAAGCTGGAAGATTGCATTACGAAAGGATATCCCATCATGTTTACGCTAAGCGATGACAATCAAGAACTGATAGGTTGGGATCCTCAACCTACTGGTTATGACAAGACGGACTATGGTATGCTATACTTTGCAGCAGCAGGTATGGAGCGTAAAGGAAACGTGTTGTCTTTCCCGATGCAGGGCTTGGTAGTACTTGACAGTGGTAAATGGGGAGTACTGTATCAGGGATTCACGGAAACGTTGGAGATGCCGGAAGGGTTCTGATTATTCTGGCAATTAGATAACATGTAATTTGAAATGGCATGTAAGATGAAGTTCGACTTCATTTTACATGCCATTTTTCTATTGTGTCTGTTTTTATTTTATTCCCCTTTTTAAGGCGCTTCCGCCAAAATTATTTATATTTGCTGCCCGAACCAACAATACGTATATATAATAAGGTATAGAAACTATGAAAGAATTTGTAATCTCCGAAGCGCAGGCAGAAACAGCGGTATTGGTAGGTCTTGTCACGAAGACTCAGGATGAGCGTAAGACCAATGAATACCTGGACGAGCTTGCATTCTTGGCTGAGACAGCCGGGGCGGAAGTAGTGAAGCGGTTTACCCAAAAGCTGCCTGCTGCCAATTCCGTGACTTATGTCGGTAAAGGAAAGCTGGAAGAAATCAAGGAATATATTCATCAGGAAGAGGAAAATGAGCGTGAAGTCGGAATGGTGATTTTTGATGATGAACTCTCCGCCAAGCAGATACGCAATATAGAAGCTGAACTCAAAATCAAGATACTGGACCGTACGTCCCTGATTCTCGATATCTTTGCCATGCGTGCCCAGACTGCCAATGCAAAAACGCAGGTGGAGCTGGCGCAGTATAAGTACATGCTCCCCCGTCTGCAACGTTTGTGGACCCACTTGGAACGCCAGGGTGGTGGCTCCGGTGCCGGTGGAGGTAAAGGCTCTGTGGGATTACGTGGGCCGGGTGAAACTCAGTTGGAAATGGACCGTCGTATCATCTTGAATCGTATGGCTTTGCTGAAGCAGCGTCTGGCTGAAATTGATACGCAGAAATCTACTCAGCGCAAGAACCGTGGACGCATGATTCGTGTGGCACTGGTGGGATATACCAACGTGGGTAAATCGACTTTGATGAACCTGCTGGCCAAGAGTGAGGTCTTTGCGGAAAACAAATTGTTTGCTACGCTCGATACCACCGTGCGTAAAGTCATTATCGAAAACTTGCCTTTCTTGCTTTCGGATACGGTAGGGTTTATCCGGAAATTGCCGACTGACTTGGTCGATTCGTTTAAATCTACGCTGGATGAAGTGCGTGAAGCGGATTTGCTGGTACACGTGGTAGATATTTCACATCCGGATTTTGAGGAACAGATTCAGGTGGTAGAGAAAACAATTGCCGATTTGGGTGCAGGTGGAAAACCGAGCATGATTGTATTTAATAAGGTAGATGCCTATACGTATGTAGAAAAGGCAGAAGATGACCTGACTCCGAAGACGAAAGAAAATATTACACTGGAAGAACTGATGCATACCTGGATGGCGAAACTGAATGATAATTGTATCTTTATTTCCGCACGTGAGAAGACCAATATTGATCAGTTCCGTGACTTATTATATAAAAAGGTAAAGGAACTGCATGTGCAGAAATATCCTTACAATGATTTTCTATATCAGACATACGACGAAGAATAACGACAAGAAAATATGACACAACACTATCGTTTACTGACAAAAGAAGAAATCGCACGACTGGAGGCACAGCACTGCATCGCTTCCGACTGGACTGGAGTGGAAGTGGTTGATGATTTTCGCACGGATTATATTTATCACACCCGTTTCTCCGGAAAAGTGCGACTGGGCGTTTTTGAGAAAGAATTTACATTGGCAGGAGGGATAAAAAAACATTCCGGATTGTATTATGCTACTTTGCACAATGCAACGGTGGGCGACAACTGCTACATTGAAAATGTAAAGAATTACATTGCCAATTATGAGATAGGGCATGATACCTTTATTGAGAATGTAGATATCATCCTGGTAGATTGCCATAGCCGTTTTGGAAATGGAGTGGAAGTTTCAGTCCTCAATGAAACAGGCGGGCGTGAGGTGATTATTCATGACCGTCTTTCTGCTCATCAGGCGTATATCATGGCACTTTACCGCCATCGTCCGGTGCTTATAGACAAAATGCGAAAGATTATCGAGTCTTATGCTGATGCACATGCGTCAGATACAGGGACTATCGGAAGTCATGTAATGATAGTGAATGCCGGTTACATCAAGAATGTACGGATTGGCGATTATTGCCAGATTGAAGGAACCGGTCGCTTGAAGAATGGAAGCATCAATAGTAATGAGCATGCACCGGTACATATCGGTTATGGAGTGATTTGTGATGACTTTATTATCTCAAGTGGTTCGCACGTAGAAGATGGTACGATGCTTACACGTTGTTTCGTGGGCCAGGCTTGTCATTTGGGGCATACCTATTCGGCTTCTGATTCATTGTTCTTTAGTAACTGTCAGGAGGAAAATGGAGAGGCTTGTGCTATTTTTGCCGGACCTTTTACCGTGACGCACCATAAGTCTACGTTGCTCATTGCCGGTATGTTCTCGTTCATGAATGCAGGTTCAGGCTCTAACCAGAGTAACCACATGTATAAGTTAGGGCCGATTCATCAGGGGGCATTGGAACGAGGTGCTAAGACCACTTCTGACTCTTATATCCTGTGGCCCGCCCGTATTGGTGCCTTCTCACTGGTGATGGGACGTCATGTTACCCATCCGGATACTTCGAATCTGCCTTTTTCTTATTTGATAGAAGAAAAGAATACGACTTATCTGGTGCCGGGTGTCAATTTGCGGAGTGTAGGTACAATTCGTGATGCGCAGAAGTGGCCTAAACGTGACCAGCGGAAAGACCCGAACCGTTTGGACCAGATTAATTATAACTTGTTGAGTCCGTACACCATTCAGAAGATGATGGCAGGGCGACAGATTTTGAAGGAACTGGCTCGTGTGTCGGGGGAAACTTCCGAGATTTACTCTTATCAAAGTGCGAAAATCAAGAACTCGGCATTAAACAAGGGAATCAAGTTTTATGAGACTGCTATCCATAAATTCCTGGGAAACTCCGTTATCAAGCGTCTGGAAGCCATTCATTTTGCTTCTGATGAAGAAATCCGTGCTCGTCTGGTTCCGGATACGCCGATTGGAACAGGAGAATGGGTGGATATTTCCGGACTGATTGCCCCAAAGAGTGAGATAGAACGCCTGATGGAAGATATTGAGTGCGACCGTTTGAACAGTGTGGATGAGATACACGACCGTTTTGCAGAGATGCACGCCAATTATTATACGTATGAATGGACGTGGGCGTATGAAAAAATGCTTGATTTCTATGGCTTGCAGGCTGATACGATTACAGCGGCAGACATCGCAGCTATCGTACGCCAGTGGCAGGAAGCTGTAGTGGGACTGGATAAAATGGTGTACGAAGATGCCAAGAAGGAATTTTCGTTGACTTCCATGACCGGATTCGGGGCAGATGGAAGCAGTGAGGAAAAGATGCGCGACTTTGAAGAAGTACGTGGCGTGTTCGAAAGCAATCCGTTTGTGACAGCGGTGCTGGAACATATAAAGGTAAAAACGGAGCTTGGAAACGAACTGATAGAACGTGTAAAGAATTTATTGTAAAATGGGAGGTACTGCGTATGGAAAGAATATGCAGATATATATGTTTGCTTTGCGTTTGCTTCATGGCTTTGCAGGTGCAGGCCAATAGAAGAAAGGTGATGGAATATCCGGGTTTCGTCTTGTCGAATACGGCGGAGATAGAATTCAAACGGATTATCCAGACTAGTGAACAGACTCAGGTCGATGCGGTGATGTATGGTAAGCCGGGAACCCCGGTCGTTATTTCTTCAAAAGCAGCATTGAAATGGGCCGATGGAGGAATGGCACAGCTTCGTGAGGCGGAACGTATTTCCATTGATGGAGTGACTGAGCCGGAAGTAATTGAAGAGAATGGGACTTTGGAAGTAACTCTTTCTTTTTCACCGGTTCCTTCGGATGTGCATGAAGTAGATTTTATTGAGCCTGAGATGGGATGGAACATCTTTGGCATTCAGTTGAGTCGGGAAGAACCTTATGTGTATGTGCCTAATTATCTTACAACAGACAAGCCGGAACGGAGCAATGAAATTCCAGAGCCTGGATTGGCGGTAGGAAAGGCCATAGTAAACGGTTATATTTTAGGATATGATCCGAGAATGTCATTGTTCACGGAACTAGAATATGAAGACGGTCTTTTTCCTAAGGAATGGAAGCAAAGCATTAAAGTCCGTCAGGATGGCTCGTTTCATCTGGAAGCAGAGTTGTTGCAACCAACTTTGACAGCATTGCGGTTGAACGAAGCGGTTTTGAAGTTGTTTCTTGTGCCCGACGAAGAGGTGACGGTATATATCAATCTTCCTCGCCTGAGCATGTCCGCTTCCCATTTGTTGGGTAGGCGTTACGAGAAAAAACAGAAGGCTTGGTTTGACGGAGCTGCTGAGACTATTAACCGGGAGCTGGCCGGTTCCTCTTCTTCTGCTGCACTGAATGCCTATCGTGCCGTTGAAAAAGGTTTGATGGAGAGTCCGGAGGTCGCTTCCAGATTACAATCTGACTATGAGCAGGTGATGCCCATCTGTACCCGGCTTACTGCTTCCTCTTCTCTGTCTTCAGATGACCGGAAAGTACTGAGAACGGTGAATTTTCCGGAAATTCGTATGTATGTGGAAGCTGTGGCAGAAGCACTTCAGCAGAATGCCGAACGGATGGAGTCGGTGAAAGAAGCGGTGATTGCTTCGCTGGATGCGCAGGTAGAAGGAGCGGATATTCTTCCTAAGATTATTGCTCCTCATAAAGGGCGTGCCATCTTGATAGACTTCTGGGCTACGTGGTGTGGTCCTTGTAAAAAAAGTATGCAGTCTATGGTACCGCTGAAGAAAAATCTGTCATCGAAAGACATCGTATATATTTATCTGACAGGACCTTCTTCCCCCGAAAATATCTGGAAATCAAATTTGTCCAAGATGACGGGAGTGCACTATCGGCTTACTGACTCACAATGGAAGTACTTGTGTACTTCTTATGGAGTAACTGGAATTCCGGCTTATCTGATTATCAGCCATGACGGAAAATTGCAGGGACGTTATGTGGGATTCCCCGGGGTAGATGTACTGCAAAAGGACCTGATTCGTGCAATAGAGGAGTAAGAAGAATTACAGATAACTTTTTGTAGGAATTAAGGAAAAATTTCAATAATACTTTGTAACTTTGTGTCCACTAATAACTCACAATTAATTTAATGTATTATGGCAACACCCGAATTCAAGTATCAGCCAATGTTTGAACATGGCAAGGATACAACTGAATACTATTTGCTTACAAAAGACTATGTGTCTGTAAGCGAGTTTGAAGGAAAACCCATCCTGAAAATCGAAAAAGAAGGTTTGACTGCGATGGCCAATGCGGCTTTCCGCGATGTTTCTTTCATGTTGCGCCGCTCTCACAACGAACAGGTGGCAAAGATTCTGACTGACCCGGAAGCAAGCGACAACGACAAGTATGTAGCTTTGACTTTCCTGCGCAATGCAGAAGTAGCTGCCAAAGGCGTACTTCCTTTCTGTCAGGATACCGGTACAGCAATTATCCACGGTGAAAAAGGACAGCAGGTTTGGACTGGCTACTGTGATGAAGAAGCGCTTTCTCTGGGTGTGTACAAGACTTATACAGAAGAAAACCTTCGTTACTCTCAGAACGCTCCGCTTACTATGTACGAAGAAGTGAATACTCGCTGCAATTTGCCGGCTCAGATTGACATCGAAGCTACTCAGGGAATGGAGTATGAATTCCTTTGCGTAACAAAGGGTGGTGGTTCTGCTAACAAGACTTACTTGTATCAGGAAACAAAGGCCATCTTGAATCCGGCTACACTGGTTCCGTTCCTGGTTGAAAAGATGAAGACTTTGGGAACTGCAGCTTGTCCTCCTTATCATATTGCATTTGTAATTGGTGGTACATCAGCTGAAAAGAACCTGTTGACTGTGAAATTGGCTTCTACTCGTTTCTACGATAACCTGCCGACTACTGGTAATGAATACGGACGCGCATTCCGCGATGTAGAACTGGAAAAACAGGTATTGGAAGAAGCACACCGCATCGGTCTGGGTGCTCAGTTTGGTGGTAAATACTATGCACACGACGTACGTATCATCCGTTTGCCGCGTCATGGTGCTTCTTGTCCGGTAGGTTTGGGCGTATCTTGCTCTGCTGACCGTAACATCCGTTGTAAAATCAACAAAGACGGTATCTGGATTGAAAAACTGGATTCAAATCCGGGCGAACTGATTCCGGAAGAATTGCGTCAGGCTGGTGAAGGCAATGCTGTGAAGATTGACTTGAACCGTCCGATGCCGGAAATCTTGGCTGAACTGGATAAATATCCGGTAGCTACTCGTCTGTCTTTGAACGGTACTATCATCGTAGGTCGTGACATCGCACATGCCAAACTGAAAGAACGTCTGGATCGTGGTGAAAACCTGCCTCAGTATATCAAGGATCATCCTATTTATTATGCTGGTCCGGCTAAGACTCCGCAGGGTATGGCTTGTGGTTCTATGGGCCCGACTACTGCCGGCCGTATGGACCCGTACGTAGACTTGTTCCAGAGTCACGGTGGTTCTATGATTATGTTGGCTAAAGGTAACCGTAGCCAGGCTGTAACAGATGCCTGCAAGAAACACGGTGGTTTCTATTTGGGTTCTATCGGTGGTCCGGCTGCCATCTTGGCTCAGAACAATATCAAGAGCATTGAATGTGTAGAATATCCGGAACTGGGTATGGAAGCTATCTGGAAGATTGAAGTAGAAGACTTCCCGGCATTCATCCTGGTAGACAATAAAGGTAATGATTTCTTCAAACAAATCAAACCTCGTTGCACTGGCAACTGTAAGTAATTGATACATCTGATATGCTTCTTTCTGTAAGAGGGGAGAGGCGTAAGACCATACAAAGGATTTGCAAACCGTAGCCTGTCGATGGCCGGAGTTGCAAATCCTTTTTCTTTCACTCTGCGCTGGCAGGTTTGTTTCACCATAGTGGATTAACAATGAATATTCTACGTTTTTGTAAAAATTGGACATTGCCCATAGCCATGGCAATGGGAGTCATTCTGTACTTTGTGTATGTCAATATCCCTTTTCTTGTACCTACCAAGCCCTTTGTGGCTCATGCCATCGATATTGTACAGCCGGTATTGATTTTCCTGATGCTTTTTCTTACATTCTGTAAAATCAATGTACACGATTTGAAGTTGTGTGCCTGGCATTGGCGTTTACTGCTGATTCAGGGAGCAAGTTTCTTGCTTTTGGGATTGCTCCTGGTAATCTTCCCGGATTTCTCGGCCCGTATATTGGTGGAAGGAGCTATGATTTGCCTGATTTGTCCTACGGCTACAGCAGCTGCGGTGGTTACACGCAAGTTAGGAGGAGATGCAGCCCATCTGACCACCTATACCATTTTAGTCAATTTGCTGGCTGCCATTTTGGTGCCGCTGGTACTTCCGTTGGTACACCCGCATCCGGAACTGAATTTTGGCAGTTCGTTTGCGCTGATTTTGGGAAAGGTGTTCCCTTTATTGCTTTGTCCGTTCCTGGCAGCCATTTTACTGCGGGCTTTGCTTCCGAAAGTACATGCCAAGTTAGGACAGTATCATGAACTTTCTTTTTATCTGTGGGCTGTAGCGTTGACATTGGCCATTGGGGTAACGGTGAAGAGTATCGTACACAGTGACGTGTCTTTCTGGTACCAGGCCGGATTGGGAGGCGTTTCTTTGGTCTGCTGTGCCCTGCAGTTCTATTTCGGGAAAAAGATAGGACGTCGTTACGGCGATTCCATCAGCTCCGGACAGGCCTTGGGACAGAAAAATACGGTATTTGCCATCTGGATGGGCTACACTTTCTTCACTCCTGTGACGGCCGTTGCGGCAGGATTCTACAGTGTGTGGCATAATGTAGTCAATTCCTATCAGTTGTATTTGCAGCGTAAATCGGAGGGAGAGTCCGACGCTTTGAAAAATTAACAGCTTGTCTGTCATTGCTGTGCTCGGAAAGTTGTAACTTTGCCGTCACTTTGTAATGTAGAAGAATAAATTCGCATGATTTCAATAGAAGGACTGAAAGTGGAGTTCGGAACTACTCCGCTGTTTGAAGATGTATCGTTTGTTATCAACAAAAAAGACCGTATTGCACTGGTAGGAAAGAACGGTGCCGGAAAATCGACTATGCTGAAAATCCTGGCCGGATTGCAGCAGCCTACAGAGGGAGTGGTAGCCGTACAAAGAGGCATTACCATCGGTTATTTGCCACAGGTCATGATTCTGAGCGATACACGTACGGTAATGGCTGAGGCCGAGATGGCCTTTGAGCATATTTTTGAGATGCAGGAAAAACTGGAGAAAATGAACCAGGAACTGGCTGACCGTACGGATTATGATTCTGAAAGCTATCATGAGCTGATAGAGCGGTTTACCCATGAGAACGAACGTTTCCTGATGATGGGAGGAACCAATTACCGTGCAGAGATAGAACGTACGCTTACGGGATTGGGATTCAACCGTACAGACTTTGACCGTCCTACTTCTGAATTCAGCGGGGGATGGCGTATGCGTATTGAGTTAGCGAAACTGCTGTTGCGTCGTCCCGATGTGCTGTTGCTCGACGAGCCGACCAACCACCTGGACATTGAGAGTATCCAGTGGCTGGAGAATTTCCTGAAGATGAGTTCCGGCGCGGTAGTACTGGTAAGTCACGACCGGGCATTCATTAACAACGTGACCAACCGTACCATTGAAATTTCCTGCGGACGGATATACGATTACAAGGTAGCTTACGATGAGTTTGTCGTGCTGCGTAAGGAACGCCGCGAACAGCAGTTGCGTGCTTACGAAAATCAGCAGAAAGAAATAAAAGATACGGAAGACTTTATCGAACGTTTCCGTTACAAGGCAACGAAGGCTGTACAGGTGCAGAGCCGTATCAAGCAGTTGGAGAAAATCGTACCCATTGAAATAGATGAAGAAGATACTTCTACACTTCGCCTGAAATTCCCTCCTTCCATGCGTTCCGGTAACTATCCGGTGATTTGTGAGAATGTGAAAAAGGCGTATGGCGACCACGTGGTCTTCCACGATGTGAACCTGACCATCCATCGGGGTGAAAAGGTGGCCTTTGTAGGAAAGAACGGTGAAGGTAAGTCTACGCTGGTGAAGTGTATCATGGACGAGATTCCCTATGAAGGAAAACTGACCATCGGACACAATGTGCAGATTGGCTATTTTGCACAGAATCAGGCACAGTTGCTCGATGAAAATGTGACTGTCTTTGATACTATCGACCGTGTGGCAAAAGGAGACATCCGTCTGAAGATTAGAGACATCTTAGGTGCCTTCATGTTTGGAGGAGAGGCTTCCGAAAAGAAAGTAAAGGTGCTTTCAGGAGGCGAACGCAGTCGTCTGGCTATGATTAAGCTGCTGCTGGAACCAGTGAACTTCCTGATTCTGGACGAGCCGACCAACCACCTTGATATGCGTTCGAAGGATGTGCTGAAGGAAGCCGTGAAAGAGTTCGACGGTACGGTCATCGTAGTATCTCACGACCGTGAGTTCCTTGACGGACTGGTGACTAAGGTGTACGAATTTGGTGGCGGACTGGTGAAGGAACATATCGGCGGTATCTATGATTTCCTGCA
>ERZ779737.2201-NODE-2201-length-13321-cov-70.893939_pt1 | contig 13321 bp, 16 predicted proteins | sample MGYA00511889_ERZ779737 | MGnify/ENA primary metagenome ERZ779737 (study PRJEB29588, sample SAMEA2163575) | human gut metagenome | biome: human gut; feature: human-associated habitat; material: faeces | place: Denmark | collected 2008/2010 ...
CCCAAAATCTAGGTATAAATTTTGGGTTTCACGCTAAACTTAACTATTTTTTAAAATTTCATTAATTCCTTTTGATAATTCATTTGGACAGGAGGTACCGCGATTACCACACATTGTCCCATTTAAAATTTCATAAACATCTTCAAGTTTACGACCAACACATAATTTAGATACACCCTTTGTATTTCCAGGGCAACCACCTAAAAATTTTACTTCATTAATTAAATGTGTCTCATCATCGTAAGTAATTGTAACTAATCTTGAACAAGTACCTACACAATTATGAGTATATTCTTTAATCATTATTTAATTAATTCTCCATAAACTTCACCAAAGCAATTTCCGGCGTTTGATTCATCAGTATCAATATGCATTGCTAAGGCAAATCTTGATTTAACTCTTACAACTGTATCACCAAAAACAATTTCTCTTCCAGTTCCAGTTACTTTAACACTAACAACATCACCATTCTTGACACCAAATTCTTTAGCGTCTTCTTCATTCATATGAATATGACGTTTTGCAATAATTAATCCTTCAGCTAGATCAATTGATTTACCATTAACTGGATTAACTAAGGTAATAGGTGCACTACCTTTAATATCTCCAGATTCTCTAATTGGAGCTTTAACTCCTAATGTTCTTGCATCAGTTGCACTTACTTCAACTTGGCATTCAGTTCTTACTGGTCCTAAAATTGAAACACCTTTAATAGTATTTTTTGGACCAACTATATCTAATTTAGTATCAGAAGCAAATTGTCCAGGTTGTGATAACATTTTCTTTGGATTTAAAGTTGCTCCCTCTCCTAATAAATATTCTAAAGCTTCTTGTGTAACATGAATATGTCTAGCACTTGTTTCAACTAAAATTTTCTTCATAAAATACCTCCTTTGATATTTTATCACTCTCAATTGTTATATTAAATTAAAAAAATGAATGCTCGTTCAAAAATGTTAAAAATAAATATATTTTTCTTCAAAACTCTTTTAATGTGTGTTAATATATTTTCACGCGAGAATGGCGGAACTGGTAGACGCGTACGTTTGAGGGGCGTATAGGGCAACCTGTGTGAGTTCAAGTCTCATTTCTCGCACCATTTGTAAAAAGTGTCGATTCAATCGACTTTTTTATTATTTATAGAATTTTTTTCTTATTTTATAATTTCTTAAAAGAAAGTAATATAACTTTCTTTGTAATTTTAATATTTAATTATTTTTAACTTATTTTATTAGTTTCAATAAAAAAGTTAAAACATATCAATAATTATTTTATTAATTTTCTCATTTTTAAAATCAGATATCAGTTATATATTCTCTCAGACCTGCTTGAGAGAACTTCATTGGATCCCTCAGGAAGTCTTCTATGTCTTCCTCTCTGAATTTGTCTCTCCCTGATAGAGTTTTCTCCTTGACTAACTTTATTACTGCTATTGTCGCTGGAGTATAATTCAATTTCTTCGCTATTTCTATTGCTTTGTCGAACTTTTCAGCAACTGATAATTTTGCTAATTCTTCTTGTGTTAAACCAACTATCATTTCTATTTCCTTTTTTATTCTAATAAACTATTACAATGATACTTAATAGTTGTCGTCCAGAATTTCTCCCACTGGATATTTCATTTTTAAGTATTTCTGATAATTCTCTGGATTCTTTTCCATATCTTCCAATATCGAAACTACGAACGGATAACGTTCCTGCTTTTTCTTGAGTTCCTTCTTTAATTCTTCTAGCGTCATTTTTTTCTCCTATTTTTAAATTAACATTTTAATTTCCTAATTCAATATTTGTTTTAAAAATTAATACTCATTAAATAATAAAATTCACAAAAATAGTTTAGTTTTAGACGGTTTTTTTCTAAATTAAGGCTTTTCAAAAATAAAAGAGGAGCGAGCTCCTCTTTACATTTCTTGATCATTAAATGTTTTTAATACTTTAATTTGTGGTTTAATAACTTTCTTTACATTTCCGTCTTCGAATGGATTTCTTAATTTAGCTTTTTCTAATAATTCAATAAATGGATGCTTACCACCAAGTTTTAATAACTTAAGATATTTTTTCCATGCTTTTTCGCGATTCTTATCCATTTCACACTTGAATTGTAAAGCTAAGACTTGAGCTAAAGTATAGTCTATATAATAAAATGGTGTACTAAAAATGTGTGTTTGTCTTACCCAATATCCACCATTTTCTAAATAATCAAATCCATCATAATTTAACCAAGGACGATACTTATGATCAATTTCTTTCCATTTTAAACATCTTTCTTTATGAGTAGCTTCTGGATTTTCATAAACAAAGTGTTGGAACTCATCAACTGCTACTCCATAAGGTAAAAATGAAATAGCATTACTTAAATGAGAATATAAATATTTGTCTTTATCTTCTTTAAAGAATAATTCCATCCAAGGCCAAGCAAAAAATTCCATCGACATACTATGTATTTCACAAGCTTCTAATGTTGGACTTCTTAAAGCTGGATTATTAATTTTACTGCTAAGATATCCTTGGAAAGCATGTCCTACTTCATGAGTTAAAGTATCAACATCTTGGCTTGAACCATTACTATTAGAGAATATAAATGGTGCTTTGTATTTTGGAAGATAAGTCATATAACCTCCACCCATCTTTCCTTTTTTTGCTTCTAAATCCATTAATTCTGAATCAACCATGAAATCAAAGAATTTACCTGTTTCATCTGACATTTCATGATACATTTTAGAAGCATTTCTTACTAACTCATCAATTTTCCCTTTTGGTGTAGCGTTTCCTGATAAGAATTCTAGATTTAAATCAATAAATAATGGATTCTTAATTTTAATTCTTTTAATTTGTCTTTGAACTAATTTTTCGACTTCAGGAACTACAACTTCTTTAATTTGATTACGATAGTTAGCAACCATTTCAGCATTATAATCAAGTCTTCCAAGTCTTCTATAACCAAATTCTACATAGTTTTTATAACCTAATTTTTGTGCCATTTTAGTTCTTAATTTAACTAATTTATCGTAAATATTGCCGATTTCATCATCATTTTCTTTTAAGAAACCATAATAAGCTTTAGCAGCATTAATTCTAGTGTCGCGATCTTTTGAAGTCATAAATTTACCAAGTTGTGATAAATTTCTTTTTTCACCTTCAAACTCTATTTGAGCACTAGCTAAAAGGGCTTCATATTTGTTAACTAATTTATTTTCTTCAATTAAATCTTCAATAATTACTTCATTAAATACTTTTTGATTATTCTCTAAAATATCAAAATAATGTTTTCCTAATTTTTCCTCTAGTTCTTTTCTAAATTTTGATTCTAATACTGCTTTATCAAATTTAGTTGAGAAATTATTTATTTGTGGTGAAATCTCATTAGCAATTTCATTTGCTCTAATATTTTTCTTATCTAAAGTATCAATTGAAAAGCGAATTGAAATGATCGTAAATTCAGTTGCAAGTTCGTCACTTAATTTAAAATATTTTTTAATAACGTCGTAAGCTTCTTTACTAGTAGCAGCATTATTAAATTCTTCTATCAAATTTTCAAACTGAGTTTTAACCTTTTCAAGATTTGGTACTTTTAATGGTAATTTTGTAAATTTCATTTTTATTTCCTCCAAAAATATATTATATCAGCATTTAATATTCTTAAAAGTGAAACGATTTTTGAAAAAATAGTTAACTTTTAGACACTTTTTAATTAAAAATGAGTGATTTACTATCAAAATTAAATGAAATATGATATTTTATTTATAATAAAATATTAAACGAGGATTTTTATGGATAAACCAATTGTTGCAATTATGTACGACTTTGATAAAACTTTAGCTATCACAGACATGCAAAATTTTAATTTCATACCAAATATGGGATATACAGTCGAAGAGTTCTGGAATGAGACTTCAGAATTTTGTGATAAAGAACAAATTGATAAAATACTTGGCTATATGTACATGATGATTCATACTGCAAAGAAAAATGGTATTAAATTAACAAGAAAATTTTTAAATGAACAAAGTAAGGATATTAAATATTTCCGTGGTGTTGAAAATTGGTTTAATCGAATTAGAGAATATGGTAAAGAACGTGGTTTAATTATTGAGCACTATTTAATTACAAGCGGAAATAAAGAAATTGTTGAAGCTACTTCTATTGCTAAAGAATTTAAAGCTATCTTTGGTTGTGAATATATTTATGATGAAACAGGTGAAGCTATTTGGCCAAAATTAATGATTAACTATACACAAAAGACTCAATTTATTTTTAGAATTTCAAAAGGATTAATTTCTGATAACGATGATAAAAAAATTAATGAAAAAACAATGACCAGAAGAATTCCATACAATCGAATGATTTATTTAGGTGATGGATTAACTGATGTTCCAAGTATGATTGTTGTTAAGGAAAATGGTGGAAACTCAATTGCGGTCTATAAAAAAGGTGAAAGAGATAAAGTTGTTCATTTGTTTGAAGATCAAAGAGTTAATTTTATTTGTAAAGCTGATTATAGTGAAAATAGTGAACTCGATAAAGTTATTAAGTTAATTTTAGATAGTATTGTAATTGATGAATCTTTAACAAGAAGAAAATTAGAAATTAAGAAGGAATTATAATGAATATTGCGATAATTTTACTTGGTGGAAGTTCAAAAAGATTAAATTTAAACACTCCTAAACAATTTATTAAATTAAATGATAAGGAATTATTTGAATATTCTTTAGAAACCTTTGCAAAACTAGATGAAATTGATCAAATTATTTTAGTTACAGGTAAGAACTATTATGAACATGTTTATGATATCGTAAACAATAAATATTCCTATAAAAATATTAATATTGTGATCGGCGGAGAAACTCGTCAAGAATCTGTATTTAATGCTTTAAGCTACTTAAAAGATAAGGTTTTAGATAACGATGTTGTTTTAATTCATGATTCTTCTAGACCTTTAGTTACTTCAAGAATTATTATTGATCATTTAAATGCCTTGCAAAAAGAAGAAGGAACTTCTACTTATGTTGATATTTTTGATTCAATTATCATGAAAGAAAATGGATATATAAAAACGTATGTTCCTCGCGAAGATTATTTTTTAGTACAAACTCCTCAAGGATTTAAATTTAAAGATATTTATGACGTTCATGAAGAAATGAAAAATAAGAATCAGTTACTTTTTACTGATGATGCTTCTTTACTTGTAAAAAAAGGTAAAAAGATTAAACTAATTTACGGTGATAGATTTAATTTTAAAATTACTACACTAGATGACTTAATGTTATTGCGAAGCATTTTAGAGGCAAATTAATGAAAGCAAGTAACTATTTTGAAAAAGATCAAATTGTTGAAGGCATCGTTACTAGAATTAAAAAGTATGGTGTTTTTTTATCTTTTGATAATGGTTATGTTGGCTTGCTACATATTTCAGAGATTTCTACAAACTTTGTAAATAATATTAATTCTTATTTTTCATTAGGAGATAAAATTAAAGTTTTAATTAAAAAAATTGATCAAGGTAATAAATTTTTATTTGTTTCAATTAAAGATTTACCTGATGAATTAAATCCATATAAGGAAATTTTACCTTCAAAAAAAATTGTGTCTTACTTAAAAGATATTAATTTTTCAAAATTAGAAAAAGCATTACCTAAAATGATTGAAGAAGAATTAGAAAGAGAGGATAAAAATGATTAAAGTTGATTTTAATTATGTTCAAAAAGAAAATTTAGTTGATTTTGAAAAGTATCAAGACGTTATTAAAGAAATTGATGCTTCTATTAAAAACAAAACTGGTCTTGGAAGCGATTTTTTAGGCTGGAATGATTGGCCTTTAGATTACGATAAAGATGAAGTTAAACGTATTAAAGCAAAAGCAAATGAATTTATTAAAAAATATGATGTTTTGGTTGTTTGTGGAATTGGTGGAAGTTATTTAGGAAGTAATGCTGCAATTGATGCTTTAAATGGATTATTTCCTACTAACAAAATGCGAATTGTCTATTTAGGTAATACTCTTGATCCGAATTATGTTTATCAAACTGTTGAATATCTTAAAAAAGTAAATTTTGCAATTTGTTGTATTTCTAAAAGCGGAACAACTACCGAAACTTCTATTTCTTTTAGAATTTTAAAGAAATTATTAGAAGAAAAAGTTGGAAAAGCAAAAGCTAAAGAAGCTATTGTTTGTGTAACTGATAAAGAAAAGGGTGCCTTAAAAACTTTAGCTAATAAAGAAGGTTATGAAACATATATTCTTCCTGATTCAATTGGTGGAAGATTTAGTGTAATTACTGCTGTCGGCTTATTCCCAATTGCTTGTGCTGGAATTGATATTGAAGAATTACTTGCTGGATGCCTTCATGCTAAAAAAGAATATGATAATCCAAACATTTTAGAAAATAATGCTTACAAATATGCTCTTGAAAGACATTTCTTGTATAAAGAAAGAAATTATCATTCTGAAATGCTTTGCACTTATCAATTAAATCTAAGAATGTTTAATGAATGGTGGAAACAACTTTTTGGTGAAAGCGAAGGAAAAGCAAACTCTGGTTTATTACCTACTAGTGCTGTTTTTACAACTGATTTACATAGTCTAGGTCAATTTATTCAAAGTGGAAGCAAAGTATTATTTGAAAGTGTACTTTATATTGAACAACCAAATTATGACTTAGAAATTCCTTATGATAATGAAAATTTAGATGGTTTAAATTTTGTTGCTAATAAATCAATTTCATTTGTTAATAATAAAGCCCATGAAGGAACTTTATTAGCCCATTATAAAGATGGTAATGTTCCTGTTATTCAAATTACTCTTGATAAATTAACTCCTTTTACCTTAGGTGAACTTTTCTTCTTCTTTATGAAAGGTTGTGCAATGAGTGCTTATTTAAATAAAATAAATCCATTTGATCAACCTGGAGTTGAAATATATAAAAAGAACATGTTCCATCTTTTAGGAAAACCTGGATATTAAGATTAACGACTTCCGCTTTTTTTGAAAAAATAGTTATTATTTTATTGACTATTATTAATGTTTTTTTATATAATAATTTAGCACGCGGAAGTCGTGTAAGAAATGGATGCTTAGCTCAGTTGGGAGAGCATCGCCTTTACACGGCGGAGGTCATGGGTTCGAGCCCCTTAGCATCCACCAAGTGTAAAACCGTATGGAGGGGTAGCGAAGAGGCTAAACGCGGTTGACTGTAAATCAATTCCTTCGGGTTCGGCAGTTCGAATCTGCCCCCCTCCACCACAAGCTATTGGGATGTAGCCAAGTGGTAAGGCAACAGACTTTGACTCTGTCATCTCGCTGGTTCGATCCCAGCCATCCCAGCCAATTGATCCACTAGCTCAGTCGGTAGAGCACTTGACTTTTAATCAAGGGGTCTGGAGTTCGAATCTCCAGTGGATCACCATCGAATTAATGCCCGAGTGGCGGAATAGGTAGACGCGCAGGACTTAAAATCCTGTGAGGGTTGACCTCATACCGGTTCGATTCCGGTCTCGGGCACCAATTTAAAGAATACATCGTGAGAGCGATGTTTTTTATTAGCATATTATTTGAAACTAAACTTAAAACAATTTATTATAAGCACTATGGAAGAAAAAGACCTTAACGAATCAACTATTCAATTAATCAAAGAAACTTTAAACAAAATCCGTCCTTTTATTCAAAGAGATGGTGGGGATGTTATTTTTGATTCATTTGAAGATGGTATTGTTTATGTTTCAATGCTTGGTGCTTGTGCTGGTTGTACTTTAATTGAAGATACTTTATATAATGGCGTTGAAACAATTTTGATGGAGGAAGTTCCAGGAATTGTTGCTGTTAGACTTGCTGAAAATAAAAAAGAGATTCAAGAAGCTTTAAAAAATAACGCAAAATTACAAAATAAAAAGTAACTGAAAAGTTACTTTTTTTGTTAAAAACCTTGTAAAACTAAGGTGTTTTTTTAAATTAAGAAGTTTTCAATTCTGTTTATAATAATATATCCTTCACGGTTATAAACATCTTCACGATTATAGCACATTTTAGTTTTATCAAGTTTTAAAACTAAGCCTCCAGCTTCTTCAACAATGATTTGAAAAGCAGCTGTATCCCACTCTTTCGTACCACTACTTAATCGATAAGATATTTCAGCTTTCCCTTCACTAATTAAACAAGCTTTAATTGAGCTTCCAGCTTTTAAAACATTTGTAATTTTATCTTGATATTTAGCAATTGTATCTTCTTCTGCTTTAGAAAAATGGAAAATTGATCTTAAACAAGTTAAATTATTAAGTTTATCATTAACATGAATTTTACTAGCTTTATTATCTTTATCAATTTTAAAAGCCCCCATTCCTTTTACAGCATAATATGTAACATTTAATGCTGGGGCACATACTACTCCTAAAACAGCTTCGTGTTTATAAGCTAAAGCAATATTTATTGTAAACTCATCATCTTTTTTTACAAAATCTTTAGTTCCATCAAGCGGATCTATAATCCAAACGTAATCGTTTTTAAGTCTTTCTTTATCATCATTACTTTCTTCAGTTAAAAAAGCATAACTAGGAAATTCTTTTGCTAAAATACTTCTTATAATTTGGTCAGAATTTTTATCAGCTTCCGTTACTGGACTGTTATCTTCTTTAATTTCAACATGAAATCCTTCTTTATAAAACTTTAAAATAATTTCTTTTGCCGCAGAAGCTGCTTTTAAAGCATATTCAAGTTCTTTTTCAAACATTTTCTTCTCCTATTAAATTAAAAGGCTTCATATGAAGCCTTATTTTTTAAAAAGCTTTATCGTTTGATCCAAATAAATGAATCATGTTAATAACTTTTTCTTTAATTGCATCGCAACCAGGTTTAAGTAATTTTCTAGGATCAAATCCTTTTCCTTCTAAATCTTTACCTTCTTCAATATATTTTCTTGTTGCTGCAGCAAACTCTAATTGTAATTCAGTATTAACATTAATTTTTGAAACACCAAGAGAAATTGCTTTTCTAATTTGATCGCTTGGAATTCCACTTCCACCATGTAAAACAAGTGGTTTACCATTAGTTGCACGTTGAATTTCATCGAGTCTATCAAAATTTAAACCTTTCCAGTTAGCAGGATATTTTCCATGAATATTTCCAATACCAGCAGCTAAGAAATCAACACCTAAATCAGCAATTGTTTTACATTGTTTTGGATCAGCGAGTTCACCCATAGAAATAGTTCCATCTTCTTCTCCGCCGATTCCACCAACTTCACATTCTATAGAAATACCTAAACTATGTGCTAAGGCAATTAATTCTTTTGATTTTGCTAAATTATCTTCAAAGCTTAAGCTTGAACCATCAAACATTACTGAAGTAAAACCAGCTTCAATACATTCTTTTGCAGCTTCATATGAACCATGATCTAAATGTAAGGCAACAGGAACAGTAATTCCTAAATTGTCGTGAACATTTTTAACCATTGCCACAACGTTTTTAAATCCACACATATACTTTCCAGCTCCGGAACTAACACCTAACATAACTGGGGCATTAGCTTCTTGAGCAGCGAGTAAAATGGATTTAATCCATTCTAAATTGTTGATATTGAAAGCTCCAACAGCATAATGTCCTTCATGAGCTTTCTTGATCATTTCAGTAGCAGATACTAACATTTTAAAATCTCCTTTTTATTATATATCTTCTTTATTAGAATCAAATTCATCTTTATCTTCGTCACTATCTTCTAATCCAGCAGCGGCTTTTTCTTCTTCGTCGTATTCTTCTATATCGGTATTAGCAATAGATTCTTCTTCCATTTCTGTATAAACATCATTCATATCAATATGAACTTTATCATAAGTTTGGTTACTTCTTAAATCCCATTCATTGTCACCTAAGTTAACAAAACGGCCATCAAGAGTTAAATTTGTATAAAAATTGCTTATTCTATCACAAGCTTGTTCATCATTAAATTCTAATCTCTTGCAAACTTCTTTAAAAAGTTCAAGAAAATTCATCATTCTTTTATTTTCGGTTAATACATCAAATGCAACATTAACCATTGATTCATTTTTTACATTTCCCATAATATTTCTCCGTTCTCTAATTATACTTTAATGAGTTTTAAAATTAAATATTAATTATATTTAATTCTAGTTTTAACTTCTTCTTTGCCTAAAATGTCAATTATATTAAACATCTCAATGCCATGTTCACTTCCAGTTAACTTCATTCTAATTGGCATATAAAGTTCTTTTCCTTTAATACCAGTTTTAAGTTGAATGTCTTTAAAAAGTTTTTTAACATTTTCTGGAGTTAAAGTAATTTCATCAATTAAATTCAAAAATTCATTTAAGACAATTTTTGATTTTTCACTATTTATAAAAGATTTTTGTTCTTTAGTAAAATTAAATGAAGGGGCAAAAATGTTTTGAAGTTGTTCTTCGATTTCTTTTCCAGTTGATATTTCGTTTTGGAAAATCTTAGCAATTTCAAATTGTTTTTCTTCACTTAAAGATTTAAGTTCAGGAACATTTTTAATAAATGGTGAAATAAATTCTTTATATTTTTCTTCATCAAGATGACGAATATAATATGCATTCATCCATTTTAATTTAGATGGATCAAACATTGATGGAGAGCATGATAATCTTTCAGTACTAAATTCTTTAATTGCTTCATCCAAAGAGAAAATTTCTTTATCAGAACTTGGTGTCCATCCTAATAGTAATAAAAAGTTATCAATGGCTTCAGGTAAATAACCATTTTCGCGATATTGTGAAACAAATTGTATGATATTGTGATCGCGTTTTGATAATTTCTTACCATTTTCATTAATAATGATGGTCATATGACCAAATTGAGGTGGTTCCCAATTAAAATATTTATAAATTTGAAGTTGTTTTGGAGTGTTCGAAAGATGTTCTTCTCCTCTAAAAACATGACTAATTTCCATTAAATGGTCATCGATAACAACTGCAAAGTTATAAGTAGGAATGCCATTACTTTTCATAATGACAAAATCACCAATATCGTTTGAAGAAAATTTAACATCACCTCTAACTAAATCATGAAATTTAAATTCAACATTAGCTTCCATTTTTAGTCTAATAGATGGTTTTCTTCCTTCTTTAATTAATTTTTCTTTTTCTTCTTTTGTTAAATTTAAACAACGACGGTCATATTTAAAAGATTTGATTCCATTTGAAAGTTGTTCTTCTTTCATTTGGACAAGTTCATCTTCTGTACAAAAACATTCATAAGCATAACCCATATCAACTAATTGTTGGGCATATTTACGATATAATTCAAGTTTTTCTGTTTGTTTATAAGGACCATATTTTTCAACTGGTTTATATGGTGATTCATCTGGAATAATTCCAAGCCAAACCATATCATAATATTGACTTTCTTCAGCTCCAGGAATATTTCTTTCTATATCTGTATCTTCAATTCTAAAAACAAAATCACCATTATTTTGTTTAGCATACAAATAATTAAATAATGCACTTCTTGCACCACCAATATGTAAATAACCTGTAGGAGAAGGCGCATATCGTACTCTTACTTTATTCATGTTTGTCTTTTTCCTCCATTAATAACACTGTTGAAAAACATTCAATTCCTTTCATTTTTCCAACATATCCTAATTTTTCATTAGTTCCACATTTAATACTTACCCTTGAAGGTTCAATATTAAGTTTATTAGCAATGTTTGCTTTCATAATTTGTGTATAATCACTAAGTTTTGGTTTCTCACAGCTAATAAAAATATCTATATATTCAACATACATTCTATATTTTGTAAGTAAACTTCTCATCTCATCTAAAAAATCTATCGAATTATAATTCTCATATTTTTTATCATTATCAGGAAATAGTTTACCAATATCTCCTAAATTTAAAGCTCCAATAATTGCATCTACTAAGCTATGAATAACAACATCCCCATCACTATGAGCTAATAAACCTTTTTTAAAAGGAATATTTACACCACCAAGACGCAAGGTTCTATTTCTTACTAATCTATGTACATCTTTGCTAAAACCAATACGCATTATACATTAAACCTAAAAAAGAAAATATCACCATCTTTTGCAATATAATCTTTCCCTTCTATTCTAATTTTACCAGCTTCCTTTAAAGCAGTTTCGTTTTTATATTTAATAATATCATCATATGTATAAACTTCAGCGCGAATAAAGCCTTTTTTAAAGTCACTATGAATGATTCCAGCACAATCAGGGGCTTTCATTCCGTTTAAAAAAGTCCAAGCTCTAACTTCATCTTCTCCAACAGTGAAAAATGTAGAAAGATTAAGCAATTTATAAGCAGTTTTAATTAAATTATCTAAGCCACTTTCTTTAATTCCTAACGAAGATAAAAATTCTTCTTTTTCTTCTTTTGAATAACTTGATAATTCAGCTTCAATTTGACAAGAAATTGCAAGAGCTTGAGCATTTTCTTTTGCGGCATATTCTTTTACTAATTGGAAATTTTTACAATTATCTAAATCAAGCAAATCTGTTTCACTAACATTTGCAACATAGATAATAGGTTTTAATGTTAAAAAATTAAAATTTTTAAGTAAAAGTTTTTCTTCTTCGTTAAATGTTAAAGTTCTAATTGGTATTTCTTTATTTAAACAATCTTTAATTTTGCTTAATAAATTTACTTCAATTAATGCCTCTTTATCCTTTGTAATACGTGCTTTATTTTCGATTTTTCCTAATCTATTTAAAACAGTTTCGTTATCAGCAAGAATTAATTCTAAATTGATTGTTTCGATATCTCTAATTGGATTAACACTATTGTCAACATGAATTATATCTGAATTTTCAAAACATCTAACAACTTCGATAATTGCATCAGTTTCTCTAATATGTGATAAAAACTGATTTCCTAAGCCTTCGCCTTTTGAAGCTCCTTTAACTAAACCTGCAATATCAAAAAATTCGAAGGTAGTATAAATTGTTCTTTTTGGATGAAATAATTCAACTAAATCATCTACTCTTTTATCTTTTACTAATACTGTTCCAACATTTGGATTTATAGTTGCAAAAGGATAATTCGCGGCTTCAACATGACTATTTGTAATAGCATTAAATAAAGTTGATTTACCAACATTAGGTAGTCCGACTATACCTGCTTTTAACCCCATAAAAATCCTCCTAATCGCACGATATTATAGTTTATTTTTTAAAAATTTTAAAGTTAATAAACTATTGTTTATTAATAATTAGTCTTTTTTTGTTTTCTTTGATGTTGCATTATTTGATAAAATCTAGCAATTTGAAGAAAAAAGTCTGCAAAACCCCTGTGAAACCCTAAATTTATACTTTTTTCGAAGCTTGCGCTTTC
>ERZ779737.2203-NODE-2203-length-13313-cov-2.345678_pt1 | contig 13313 bp, 11 predicted proteins | sample MGYA00511889_ERZ779737 | MGnify/ENA primary metagenome ERZ779737 (study PRJEB29588, sample SAMEA2163575) | human gut metagenome | biome: human gut; feature: human-associated habitat; material: faeces | place: Denmark | collected 2008/2010 ...
GTGGATAGCCTGCTTGTATGACTGTCTGTTTATGGCTATCCACGGGGATAGCCTTGGAGATTATTCGGAGGTTTCTTCTTCCGAATCGGCTTCCAATGCAAAGCGCACACGGTCGGAACCCAGCTTATAATAGGCGTCGGTGACTTCAATCCCTACGGCTTCATATCCTTCCAGCCGGGAAGCGAGAACGGTAGTTCCGGCTCCGCAGAAGGGATCGAGGATTCTCCCGCCCGGTACACAGATTTTCACAAGGTCACGCATGAGCTGCAAGGGCTTTTCCGTCACATGAATTCTGTTTTGAGGATTGGCGTAACGGAACACACCGGGCAAACAGCCAACCGGTCTATTCACCGGCATAGGACCATTGGAACCCCATACGATGTATTCACTTTGCTGGCGGAAACGTCCTTTCTGGGGGCGGCTGGTCATCTTATCCCATACCGCACAGCCACGCCAGATCCATCCAGCCCACTGCAGAGCGTCGGTAATAGAAGGATACTGCCGCCAGTCAATGAACAGACAAACCGGCGCTCCTGGTTTGCAGGCTTTTCTGGCGTCAGAAAGCCATTCAGCCATCCATCTGGTCCAGCTTCGCTGATCCTTTTGATCTCCGTCAAAATCGGGCAGGGCGTTTTCTTTGTCCATGCTGCTGTACTTTTGATTGGTGGTGCGGTTTTTCTCGGCTGGCTTCCACCCGCCCGAAGCGTAGGGCGGATCGGTAATAATGGCGTCGAACACCTGCGGCTTGAATGCCCGGATTACCTGCAGGGTATCCCCATGCAGAATCGTCCAGCCATCTCCGCCGCTGTGTTCCATGGGCAGAATGGTTTCGTCAACAATTTGAGCCAGTTCTTTCGTTTCGTTCAGAGGCATCTTCCTTTCTAAAAAAAAATTACAGTGTTTTTTATCGTTCTTCCCCTCGGCTGCGCTTTTTAGAGGCACGAGGGTGCGGTTGATATTCGGGAGGAGGAGTAATAACAGGTGACTCACGTTTGAATTTTCGTTCCACCACAATTTCATCTGGCCGGATGTGGAGCACATCAATGGTGGGGTTATCAATTACGACTCCGGGCAGAATGACTGCGTGTTCATGAACCTCTATCTCGCCGCCAAGCTCCCCGTAAACAGAAGCTTTTTCCATGATTACAGGGGTTCCGCCGGTAACAGCATTCGCAAAGATTTTGGCATTTCCAGATATATGGACGTTTCCATGGACATAACCAGATGTTACGATAGCATGATCTTCTATGATGGCTTCTCCACCGATTCGGCTTTTTCCGGAAATGACTGCACAACCACGAGCGCAGGAGTAATCCCACATGATGGCGTCACCGGATATATAGGATTCCTCGGCGGCGACAGCATTGTTCGCAACCCAGCACTGCCCTTCCTGACTGAGATTTTCCTCAGACTGGACGAAACCGCCAAGATCTCCCGCATGGACATCCTCACGAACATCCCGCAAGGCCCGAATACGGTGCAGCCATGGGTACTGCGGGTGAACAATGTCGGTAATCTCGTATTTCTGATTCATCTGGCGTCACCTCGTTCCTTTTCGTTTTTCGACTTCGTATGAGTTTTCTCCGATAATTCCGTTTCCACATATTCGCTAATGATATTAAGCGCTTTGTAATAATTCCCGGACTGGTAGACACGGTCACACATCTCCTTTGCCTGATCCGGCTGTCCGTTTTCCTTCAGCAGCCGGGAAGCTCTGCCGAGGATGGAAAAGATGTTTCCGTCCTGTCCCACCAATTTCATTTTTGGCCGATGAGGGGGTAACTGCTCTTTCAGGGGTTCTGCAGGCTGCATCTGCTCTACTTCAAAATAAAATGGTTCTGCTTCTCCAAAATGAACATACAGCACACCATCGTCAGTCTGGATTTCCTGCTGCTCAAAGCCTTCGCCCCAGCCATCGGAAAACTGTCCATGCAGATAATCCTGCAAATCTTCCATTTCTTCGTCAGCCAACGGTTCTTTCAGCACGACAGTTGTACAGCCCATCAATTCTCCGTTCCGAATTTCTATCGAAGGAATCGCGCTGATTACCTTTTCTTTAATTCCGGGATTGCGTTGTTTATAAAAGTAAGACATGAGGTTTCCGGTATACTGTTCTACAGCAGGGCGGATGCTTTCCTCATAGCAGACCATATCCGTACCATCAAACAGCGTGGGATAATCGGATACTCCATTGTTCCAGCCATACTCGTCTATTTCATTTTCGTGGAAATCTCCTGTCAATGGAGAGTAAAGTTTGAGTGTAATTTCTTTATCCGCTATTGCAAAACCTCCTTTTAACGGGAACAGGCTGCCCTTTGCCGGACAGCCTGTTTTTCGTATCTTTCTTTTGTCAGGTCGGCATAATCGCAGCCTTCTTTTTCCGGAAGATTCCTGACCATGCGGTACTTGCCCTGATAGGCTTTCTCAATATGATCGGCTGCCCACCTTCCCGCAAAATCGTTATTGGTACAGATTTCGATTTCTTCAATCTCCGGGTGACGGGCGAGAAAAGCGTCCAGCGCAATGGGTTTTTTCATATCCCGGCTTGTCTGTGTTCCTTCTTCAGGCGCATAAATCCCGCCAAGGGACAGCCGCCATTTATCTGTTGTCCCTTCCAGCGTTAAATGTGCGAGTGGCTCTATTGCGGCTTCATATATGGCGAGTTTTTTGCTTTCCCTTTTCGGCGGGAGACAAAAACAAAACCGCTTATCGCTGCCGGACACCTCTGCCTTGAATGGGTTTCCCCGTGTATAGGTACCACGCAGAAAAGCATACCGGGCAGTACCGGTTTCGTCCTTCCCAACAAACACAGCGTTGTGGTAGTCGGCGCTTTCGTAGAGGATTCCTGCCCGGATGCAGGCTTCGATGACCTTGCGGTCGATACCACGCTTCAAAAGATAGGCAAACACCCTGCGGTTATTTTCCGCTGCCGGCGGCAAAAGAAATTCCTTCGGCTGTTCCGGCTGGGAAACAGGCGGAACATAGCTGGGGTTTTCCCCGCATAAGGTCTGCACCGCTTCTACAAATTTCAGCCCCTCAACCTTAATAAGATAGTCAAGGGCGCTTTTGCCGCCGACATCCCGGCTTTTCCAATGCCAAAGGCTTGTGGTTTCGTTGATTTTAAAGCTGTCATGTTCTTTCAGCTGGAACTCACCCCGGCTTTCGGCTTTCACCAGTTGTCCGGGACGGTAACGCCGCAAAAACTCAATGGCGCTCATCTGTTTGGCAGCGGTGATTTGTTCTTCGGTGACTCCGGGCATGGGAATCCCCCTTTCTTACTTAAATGACAGCCGCCCGCAGGATTTTCGCCTGATCGGTGCGTTCCCACGGGAACTCCGGCCTGCCGAAATGTCCATAGGCGGCGGTCCCAGTATATCTCGGTGATAACAGATCCAGCTTTGCGATAATCTCGGCAGGCGTTAACCCAAACACCAGTTTTACCGCATCTGCCAGACAGTCATCGGCGCAGACCGTTCCGGTTTTAAAGGTATCTACTTCCACCATCACCGGTTGGGCTGCCCCAATAGCATAAGCCAGTGTAACCTGACACCGTTCGCACAAACCCGCCGCCACAAGGTTTTTAGCAATATATCGGGCCATGTATGCGCCGGAGCGATCCACTTTGGTGGCGTCCTTACCGGAAAAAGCACCGCCGCCGTGAGGCGCGAACACTCCGAAGCTGTCCACCATGAGTTTTCGTCCGGTGAGACCGGTATCTGCTTCCGGGCCGCCCAGCACAAACCTTCCGGCTGGATTGATTAAAATTTTTGTATCCTCATCCGGTGGCAGGACCTGCAAAGCAGGGGCAATCACTTTATCCGTCAGTTCGAAGCAGAGTTCATCGGCAGGGATTTCAGGGCTGTGCTGGGCAGACAGCACAACGGTATCCAGCCGGAATGGTTTTCCATCCTCATCATATTCCACGGTGACCTGTGCTTTCCCGTCCGGCCTTAGTCCTTGAATTGCACCGGATTTTCGGGCGATGGTGAGAGCGCTGGTCAGACGGTGTGCCAGCACAACCGGCAGAGGAAGCATTTGCGGGGTTTCCGAACAGGCATATCCCACCATGATTCCCTGATCGCCAGCGCCGAGCTGCAGAGAGGGACTGCTCCCATCCACATTTCTTCGCTGCTCTAACGAACAGTCCACACCTGCGGCGATATCCGGGCTTTGCTTATGGATGAGGCACTGGATGGCAAAACGGGCCGGATTGTAGCCTACTTTTCTGAGAACCGAACGGACAATCGAAGGGATAGAAGGTTCATACAGGCTGGTAATCTCCCCGGCGACAATGATCTGCCCTCTGGTAGCCATCACTTCGCAGGCCACACGGGAGAGGGCGTCATGGGAAAGGCATTCGTCCAGCACACTGTCGGCAATGAGGTCGCACAGCTTATCCGGATGCCCTTCCGTAACAGATTCGGCGGTATAAAATTGATTCATGGCATTCTCCTTTATCTTTCATGATTCGGGGGCTTTTTGGTTTTGGGTTTTGGGCTTACCACCGGGTTTATTCGGATACACAAAAGCCCTTCCGGTGTTTGGATGAATTTCTCAGGGCTTAAAAACATCTGCTGATACTTCTGCATTTGTTTTTCAGTCAGGCTGGAGAAGTTTTCTCCCTGAATACCACAGACAAAAAAAGCTCCCGCAATTATGTCATAGTTCTCCAGCACACGGTTTAGCGGCAGCCCCATATTTTTTCCTTCGTCATTGCAGACAATAGCAACCGGTTCTTCCCACGGATAAAGTGCCTGAATGGGTCCGCCTACCATTTGCTGCATTTCATGAAGGTCGTTTTTCATCTCAACAGGCCGGGCTGCTTTGCCCGGTTCTACAAGCAATACTCACATTCCGGCAGATCACCTCACTTGCAGGGAAAAGGGCTTGAGGCTTTTCCCGATTGCTTCATAGTTTTCAAAATGCACCTCGCAGCCCAACAGATAAGACACCGCTTCTTCCCATTCCTTTAAAGGGTATCTTTCCTTGTCCGGCAGGCGGTACAGATCGCCAAGCGCCGCCCATTTGAGTTCCGGCAGCAGACGCAGGTTGGAGATAAAGGTGCGGTGCTGTTCGGCTACCACATCCAAAAGTCCAAGTTTTTTCAATCAATCCCTCCAGTATGATAAAAATAGGGACGGAGCGCTCCGCAGCGCCCCGTCCGATTGGTTCTTACGCTATTTTTTCCTGCGGTTACGAATATGCAGGAACACAAGGCCGCCCAAAATGACAGCGCATAAACAGATCAAAATAATTGCTTTTGGTTCCATTGATTGATTCTCACCTCACTTCTGCGGCGATGACCACCGTGCGGGCGTTTTCCCATTCATAGGAACAGGTGACGAGCGTCAGCAGGCGGCAGTCCTCGCCGTGGATGGTTTGGGATTCGTATAATGACTGTGCGAAGAGCTCTTTCTGAAAAGACAGGAAATCCGCATGATCCGCAAATTCAGTGCGGTTAAACCGGAACTTTGTGATATCGGTTTTCAGCACAGCCGCAATTTGATATTCCCGCAGTCCATTGCTGGTCTGCAGCAGGATTTTGGAGTGTTCGTTGCGGAAGGCTTCATCAGTCATCTTTTGAAGAACAGCGAACATGGTCCCGTCATTCATGTTGTGCCCGTAGACCACGGTATTTTGACTCTCTGCGGAACAATCCCATTGAAAAAAGATGCTTCCGGCAGTGCGCCATTCTCCCTTGTAGGTACGCCGCAGATAGTATTCGGGATCGTCAGCGCTGCTTTGCAAAACCGGGTAATCCACACAGGTGCCGGGAATGGAAATCCAGCCTTTGATGTCCGGGTATTCAGTCTGCAAAGCGGGAAGGTCCACAAGGGATTCCGGTTCGAGCTGTTCTTTCCCAGCCGGTAAAACCCCGGAAAACTTCTCGCTCGTGCTCAATAAAGAGGCTGTGCGTATTCTTTTTTCAGGGCTTGTGCTTCTCCATTGGTCAGCCCCGGCTGTAGAACCAAAAACCAGAGAAGTCCCAATAGGCTCAGGCACAAAAGGCCGATGCAAAATCCTTTTAGAAAGATTTTCATTCTTCTGTGCCTTGATCCTCATCGGCCTGATCAGCAGATTTGCGCTTTTTACCTGTATAGCGCAGGAAAAGCAGAGCGCCGCCGGACAAAACTGCCAAGCCTGCAAGAGTGCCAAGGATGGCAGGCATCCACGGGTTATCGCCGGTCTGCGGAACAGAGGGAACCTCCGGCACCAGCTTGTTATGCATCTTTACGGTCGTTGTTTCGCCTGCCTTGATTTCTACGGTCTGATCGTCAGGCAGAATATACTTTTCGGAATCTTCGCCAGCTACTTCAGATACGGTGTATTCTCCCACACGGAGAGTGAGATTGATTTCACCGTTTTCATCCGTTTTGAATTCCTGCTCATAGGCATTGCCCATGAAGTCAGTACCGCTGATTTTGAAGGTGCGCCCTTCGACCTTATCATCGTCGGCGGTCTTTACCACCTTTAGGGAACCGGTCTGCGCTTTGTTCAGGAACCCTTCGCCAGCTTCGGTTTCGATGCGGACAATCGCTTCATTCTCAGTAATGGAGAAAGGATAATATCCGTCATCCTTTTCGAAAAATTCCGGCGCTTCCTTCTCATGCAGGAAGTAATTTCTATAAACAAGATCCTTCATCTGGTAGAGGCCCGGTTCGGTTTCTGTCATTTCACCTGCCAGCTTGTCGATATCCGCATTGAATTCACCATTATTGTCCACATCGGCATAAACTTCAAAAACAGCCCCGGACAGCTTGTGGTCCGGATAATCGGCGTCCACCTTTATGGTTTCGGCGGTACCTTTGATGATCTGGTTTTCAATGGTGATTTCGATGGTCTGTCCGTCCTCGGTGATTTCTACCGGGAAGATTTCTTCCGTCAATACGAAGGCTTCCGGAGATGCGATTTCACGCACGAGGAAGTTTCCAGCAGGCACATTATCAAACTCAAAGTACCCGATTTCATTGCTCTCGGTGACCATGAGGGCGGTTTCTTCGGTAAACTCCGTTTCGTCAAAACGGAACAGGCCGATAACAGCGCCGCCTAATTCAAAACCATCCTGATCGACCTTCCAGCCGGATACCTTGCCGCGCTTTAAGGTATTTTCAATGGCTTCTCCATCGTTCGCTTCAATTTCCACTTTCGCCACATCCTGTCCGGCATACTCAAACACCACAGGGGATTTTTTGTCGCTCAAAATGTAGTGATCGTCGGTTCCGATTTCCTGTACATACAGGGAAGCCCCGCAGGGGATGTCGGTTGTAAATACGGCATTCCCATTCTCGTCAATGCCGATTGTTTCCATCAGCCCGTCTGCCGGGATGGAGGTACCATCGGAGGCGGTCAGTTGTTCCGCAGCGAACAGTCCGAAAGTAATGTTTTTCCATTCCTCATTCATGCCGAGGGAGAAGGTTTCGTCCTGTTCCAGCAACTTCTTGAGGGAAATCTCCACTTTCTGGCGTTCATTGACGAAACCAATGCTGGCGGAGGTGATCTCTACTTCCTGACCGGCATAGGACAAAACGACTTCCTTGGGTTCAGGATCGATTACCATGCCATCCGGCGCAGTGATTTCCTTCACCTGATAGCGGCCGAGATACAAAGGTTCCGAGGTGGCGGTCCCGTCACTTCCGGTGGTCAAAGTAGCCGCCAGTTCGCCTGCTTTCAGGTGGACGGTTCCGTCCGGGGTAACGACATCTTCCAGTGCTGTGATTTCATAAACAGCGCCCGGCTGGCCCTGCACCTCATACTGAGGCTGGTACATCCCGCCGGATTCTGCAACAGACTTAAATACTTCGCCCTCTTTGGAGACTGTAATCGTTCCCTTTTGCGGGATATTGTATTTCTCCACTGTAACCACGTCCTGTGAACCGTCCACCACAAAGGGAACCGGCTCTTTGTCAAGAACATATCCCCATGGACTCTGCTGTTCATACAGCTCGTAATTTCCAAACGGAAGCGGTTCCGGCAGCATAAGGGTTCCTGTGGAGTCCGTCACAAAGGTGTCGATATCGATGGGGCTGGGGTAATTGATATGCTGTACTACCCACTCGCCGGTATCAGCGTTGCGGATTTTGACTGCTGTTCCCGCCAGAGGAATAATTTTGCCGGATTCGGCGTCTTTCTTCTCAAAGCGGATGAGCGAGGTAAAGGTGGGGTTATTGAGAATGAAATAATAGGTTTTACCGTGCTCAGAAATGAACACGGAGAAGTCTGGGACAAATTTCTGTCCTTGGGCACCTTTGGTCTGATGCACCACATACAAGCCATACGGAAGGTCCTTTGAACGGGCAAATCCATAGGAATCGGTGGTCAGCAGGTCACGCTCGGTTTCTTTTGCGTTCTCATAGCTGCCTGCGCTGGCCAGATAAATCTGGAACTGAGCGCCTTCTTCTGGCTGCTCGATCTGATCGGAATCGCTGCTCTCAGCAGGTTTGTCCGTATGCTTGGTGATAGCAATGCTGCCGAGGATAACATCCTCTGTAGCGGTCATGGGGATGCTGTTGTTTTCCAAGGTGAAATTTCCCGGTTCTGCACCTACCGGATAGATGGTTTCGTCCAGCAGGTATCCTTCGCTGGGCGTAATCTCACGAATTGTATAATCCGATCCGCAGGGGTATTCCTTGGTGGTGAATTTGCCCCCGTTTGCTGTGGTATAGGTATCCAGCAGATTTTCCCCTTTGAACATACCGTATAAAGCGCCATCCAAACTGGAATCGCCTTGTGCTTCCTCGGTTTCGGAATCCACTTTATCCAATTTAACTGTAAATTTCTTCAGAAGATTGGAAAAACTCACGCTGGAAGTCTGGCCGGGATAGATGGTTACCTGCTTGGATTCAGGCTGGACATATTTGTCCGGGGCACGTTCCGTTACGGTGTATGTTCCAGCTTGGAGATTGTCTACCCGGATGCTTCCGTCCGGTCCGGTCACCACGTCTTTTTCGATTCCATTCCCGGAAATATGAAAAGGAATGCCGGAAACCTCGCCATCTTCGGAGGTTTTCACAAGCTGCAGGGTACCCGCCTTGATCTCAAGGGAAAAATAGCACTTTACGGGTTCAGCGGAGCCTTTGACGTCAAAAGTGACTACATTCTGGTATTCATCACGCAGCCAGTATTTGGTGCCGCCTGTTACAACACCGGGGATAGAGGAAGGCAGCTCCTTTTCTGCGGTGATTGTACCGAATTCCTTTTTATCCGTAGAAACATGAAGTTTGTTCCCGCTGATGGAAAAATCCACTCCCGGATAGCTGACGGAGAAATCTTTGAGAACATTGTTTTCATCCACCAGTGTGGTTTCATTTTTTCCAGTGTCCTCATTGTATTTGAGGTCATGTGTATATGCGCCGACCGCACTGGGATTGTCGGTGGCAAAGGATGGAACGGTGTGATAAGTAACCACGTTTTCCCTCAGCTTCTGAAAGATCGTCTTTGCCGCAGGGCTGTTGGCAGTAATTTCATTCACGATCTGGTTTTCATATCCGGTGCCAAGCTGCCCGTGGGCAATCAGCCAAATGAGGATTTGGGTGGCAATGTATTCATCCATGGCGCTCCCGCCGTACTTAGTGCCGGTTTCCACGTTATATCCCAAGGTCAGAGCAGTGTTGATCATTGCTTTCTGTTCCGTGGTAAGGGCGGCATAATCATCCGACTGGTCATAGCCAATCCCGGTATGGGTTGCCACGCCAAGCTGGATGCAATAGGCGGTGCGGAAAGCTGTTAAATCGTTAATTCGCAGTTCAGTAAACTTATCTGTGCTGTATCCGCCAAATGGCGCCGGAAGGCTGGAGCTAAGAGAATATCCTCTGCCGTTATAGTCGATCATGGAGATATATCCATCATACTCGTATTCAGCGGCAAAAGCATTGCTTGGTACAATACCAAAGCAAAGAAGCACTGCCATCATCATAGACAGAAGTCTTTTTAGATATTTTTTCATGAAGTTCTCCTTTCGGATAAAATAAAAAATGCCCCCGCAGGCTGAAAGAAAACTCTCAACTTACGGGGGCAAGTCAATTTATCGTTCTTCTTTGTGTTTGGGATGGCGCTGTTTTTTGTGAGGGACTACCTTCTGAGGCAGTTCCTGCTGTGTACAGCGAACCGCTTCGATTACAGTTTGGGTATCGATCCCATTTTGTCTGCATCCATTCAGAATACCTTCCAAATAGGAAACAGAGGGCATGGCGGGTTTGTCTTTATACGGGCTGTTCATAGTATAGGCCATGATTTCCCGTCTGACTCCGTCCTGATTTGTCACTGTAACAGGCTCTTTCCCATATAAAAAGGGAAATCCTTCGTAATGATCCAGATGCTGTTCGTCCCGTTCGGAAATACGCCAAAGGACGCCGTCCACATAGCTTCCTTCTTCCGGCAGAATGGTGGCAACGCCATTCCCGCCGCCATTGGTGCGGAACGCAAGGCGGTATCCCTCTAACCGGACGGATTCCACAACTTCTGCATCCGGACAGCGAAACGCCATCTGATTCAGGTTCATATTAGAACCATACGCAAAATAAAGTTTTTCTTTGGTTTTGATCATCTCCTATCGTTCATGGTTTTGGCGGTTCTGCAGGCTGGGGTATTGAGCTTTATCGTAGCGCCATGCCCTGTCGCCGGGAAGCTTTGAAAGCAGATGTTCTCGCACATTTTTGTATTCCGGTCCAATAAGACCAAGGCGCAGCAGAAAGGTGCGGAAGGTAAAGGCAGGGTTTTCGCTGATCTCGGTTTTCCGCATGACTGTCCGGCTCTGGTTAATAGCCTGTGCAGAGATCGCCAGTGCCAGCGTGATGTTTGCCCTGACTTTGCCTGCATGGAGGGTGCTTTCAAAACAGCGCCATTCCAAGGTTCCACGGTAAAACACAGAATGAAGGTTTAAGGCATAGTATCTTGTCCAGTTGTAATGCTCGTAGCTTCCGTCAGAGCCTTCATACCATTCCCGCCTTAACCGATCCATGGTAGTATTGCTTGGAAGTTTACGGATTTTCTCCAGCATGGGTTCCCGCACCTTCTGGCACCAGCGTTCCACCCGGCTCTCGTTTACATTTAAGGCTTTGAACAGGATATCCTCTTTGGAATACATAATGGAAAGGGCGTTTTTCAGGCTCTGCGGTGTATGCTTGGAAGCGTCCACATGAACGTGCATACCGCAGCTTCCATTGACAACAGCTCCTGCATGGCGCAGGGTACGGACAACTTCCTGCAGTTTTCCCATTTCGCTGTACTCCAGTTTTGGGGAATTCATCTCCACCTTGTAGTCACCATCACCGATTGGAACCTGCTGCCGCCCGGTTCGATGAGAACCATGGATACTGGAGTCGTAAACAAACCGCCATGTTTTTCCCTCGTTATCGGTCACTTCCCACGGATCATAGGTGCGGGAAGAACGGGAATGGACAGCGTTGGTTCCAAACAGGGAAGCCACGGCTTCTGCTGCCTGCTGGCGGGTGAGTCCCGTCATCTCAATTTCACAGCCGAAATATTGGTCTTTCAGATCAATCGATGGCATTCACCTCCCGATGGGCAGAAGCCAACCGTTTGCCGATGGCTTCCACCACTGTAACGGTAACGCCGTTTCCGGCCTGTTTGTAGAGCTGTGCGTCCGATTGAATAGGAAGCACTCTGTCGATCTGTTCGTCCCGCCAGCCTTGCAGCCGCAGGCATTCTTTTGGAGTCAGCCTGCGGATTCGGCCGCCGAAAAAAACACCGTGGCGGTCTTGGGCGGTGAGGGTGAACATGGGTTCTTCCGCAGATTTGATTCGCCGCCCGTTCTGACGGACAGTTTCCCTTTCCGGGGTAAGGACCGCACGGGCTTCCAAGGTTCCTTGGTCGCTGTTTGTGGTGAGGGTATGGGCGATTTTTCTGCCAACTCTGCCGCGGCGGGTATTCAGTCCGGCAAACGCCAAACTGATGCTGTCGCCGGGATACGCCATTTTATAGCCTTTTTTCGTGTTTTCCTTAATCGGAAGCCCAACTTCATACAGTCCGGTTTTCCCGCCAAATCCACCCGTTTGTGCAGCAAGGGTACAGCTTATTCCTTTTGTGGAATAGATTCTTTCTCCCTGAGCTCCGGGCAGGATTTGTACAAGAGATATTCCTGCTGTTTCGGTGAAAGGAAATACTTTTCCTCTACATCGCTCATCAAGATATCCGACAATGTACACGCGGTTTCTTGACTGGGGAACGCCGAAATCTTTGCTGTTAAGACATTGCCATTCCACGCCATACCCCAGTCGGTCCAACGTGTTAAGGATCGTCGCAAATGTCCGCCCTCCGTCATGAGATAACAGGCCGGGTACATTTTCAAACAACAAATACGGAGGCTTCCGGGCTTCAGCCAGGCGGGCCAGTTCAAAGAAGAGAGTGCCGCGCGGATCTCCGAATCCTTTTCGGGATCCTGCAATGCTGAAAGTCTGGCAAGGAAATCCGCCGCAAAGCATGTCGAAGTGGGGGAGTTCCCTTGGATTGATTGTTCGCAAATCGCCATAATTCAAACCTCCTTCTTCTCCGTAAATGGCGTTATATGCTTTTTCTGCGTTCTTATCAATTTCTGCATGACCAACGCATCTGTAATGACCTGTATTTACGAGTCCGGAATGAAAGCCGCCGATACCCGAACACAAATCAATGAATGGGATTGCCATAGGGCATCCGTCCTGTTTTTCTGCTTCACCTCACATTTACATAGATTGTTCACTAATAGTCTGTTCCTGAGCTTGTTCCTGTAACTCCCGGTCGATTTCTTCCTGTGTCAATCGACGGAATGAGTCTTCGCCGGGGATCAGCGCAAGCGCTCTGCCATTATCCCATTTCATTAGGAGTTGACCGATATCATCCACACTCTGAACCGTTCCGCGCATACCGCTTTCAACAGGAGAATATGGGTCGTTCATATTAAGCAGCATTACTCTTGTTCCCGGGGGATATGACTGTTTATATCTCTCGGCCTGTCTGTGTAATCGTTCCCAATCATTCATCTTTCTTTACCTCCTGAATTTTGTTTTGATTTGCTGTCTTCGCCGCAATCATATACACCACTCCTTTCATTTTAACTTTACACTGCCTTATCAGATTTATATCAACGCTCATAATGCGCTATATACGAAAAAAGAGGTTGCGCATACAATTTATGCGCAACCTCCGAGAACACAAACATTTAACAATTAGAAAAACGAAAAAGGGCAGACCTTACGAAATCAATCGTAAAATCTGCCCCTAAAACCCTATGAATTTAGTTCAAGTCCTCCCCAAAGGTCGATTTTGGGAAATGATATCTTTTGAATTCCACCTTAAAAATCGGCATGAAAAAACCC
>ERZ779737.2204-NODE-2204-length-13310-cov-3.684496_pt1 | contig 13310 bp, 15 predicted proteins | sample MGYA00511889_ERZ779737 | MGnify/ENA primary metagenome ERZ779737 (study PRJEB29588, sample SAMEA2163575) | human gut metagenome | biome: human gut; feature: human-associated habitat; material: faeces | place: Denmark | collected 2008/2010 ...
CGCTCTATAACGAGCTGTGGCAGGCGCATATAGGCGCAAAGGACAGAGCGGAGGGTTAAACTATGTTCAAATATCTGTTGAAGTTTATAAAATTTGCCGGAAAACAGCGCAAACACATGATAATTGCGCTCGTATTCGGGTTGTTGCAGTCGATATTTACCGCGTTTTCACTCCTTGCAACGGCGTATGCCCTGCAAAATATGATAGAGGGAACAGCGACCATGTCCACGGTCTGGTCGGCGTTCGGCATTGTGGGCGGGGGCGTGCTGCTCGCCGCCGTATGCAATTATTTCTCCACGCAGTTTTTGACGTATGCGGGCTATACCATAGCGGCGAACGCGCGTATCCGTATAGCCGACAAGCTCAAATACGCGCCGATGGGGTATTTCAACGAACATAACCTCGGACAGATTGCCAACACCGCGACCAACACGGCGGAGTCATTGCAGGATACGCTCACGCGCTGCCTGCTTCTGACGACGAAGGGATTGTTTATGGCGCTCGTCATCACGATTTCGTTGCTTGTTTTTGACTGGCGTATAGGGCTTGTCGCCGCTTGTGGATTTGTTCTTTTCCTCGTCATCAATCATTTCCTGCATAAGGCGGGTGAAAAAAACTCGGACAGAAAGACAGTTTCTGGCGATAGAGCGGTGGAGGCCGTGCTCGAATATGTGCAGGGCATCGCGGTCATCAAGTCGTATAACCTGACGGGCAAGGCCAACAAAAAGGTAACATCCGCCATCAAAGAGGACAGGGACGTCAACTACGCGCTCGAAAAGAACTATATCCCGTTTATGGCACTGCAGGGTGTTGCCGTCAAACTTGCGGGCGTGGCGATAATCGCGGTATCGGTTTGGCTCTACACGCAGCTTTCTATGCCGCTATTTACGGCGCTCGTCGCCTGCATCGCCTCCTTTATGGTGTTCAACGACCTCGATTCGGGCGGCAATATGTCCGCGCTGCTGCGCATAGCGGCTAATAGTATCGACAAGATTGAGGCGGCGATGAACCTGCCCGTCATGGACATCAACGGCAAGGAGATAACGCCCGCAAAGACGGATATTTCCGTACAGAATGTGGATTTTTCCTACGACAAGCGCAAGATCATCGACGGGGTTACGGTAGATATACCCGCGCGATCCTCGCTCGCCATCGTCGGCGGTTCGGGTAGCGGCAAAACAACGCTCTGTAACCTTATCTTGCGGTTTTGGGATGTGGATAAGGGGAGTATCTCCCTCGGCGGACACGACGTGCGCGAATATAAACTGGATAGCCTCTTAAAAAATTACAGCATGGTGTTCCAGAATGTGTACCTGTTCAACGATACGATCGCAAACAATATCCGTTTCGGCAAGCCGGACGCGAGTATGGAAGAAGTGATAGAAGCTGCAAAAAAGGCGTGCTGTCACGACTTTATCTCCGCGCTCCCCGACGGGTACGATACAGTCATCGGTGAGGGCGGCGCGAGCATTTCGGGCGGCGAAAAACAGCGCATCTCCATTGCCCGCGCAATCATTAAAGACAGCCCCGTCATCATTCTGGACGAGGCGACGGCGAATGTCGATCCCGAAAACGAATGGATGCTGCAAAACGCCATTCGGGAGCTGACGAAGTCCAAAACGGTCATCATGATCGCGCACAGATTAAAGACCGTGCGCCATGCCGATAAGATCATCGTACTCGACGGCGGCAAGATCGTCGAAGAGGGCACGCATAAAGAACTTCTCAAAAAGCAGGGCAAGTACGCGGAATTTATCGCCATGCGCGAAAAGTCCGTGGGCTGGAAACTTGGCGGAGCAATGCAAAACAGATAGTCGGGAAATAAGGATTAAATATTGTATGTGGTCGGGCGAGTGGCGTATCTGAAAAACTTGCGCGGAAGGGTTGACAAACGTCTCCCTTCCGTGTATAATACTAATAAGTTCGCTTATGCGAACTTATTAAAACGCATATAGTTCGCAATGGCGAACTCAAAGGAGAAAAATGAGCGCAACGGAATATTCCATCGGCCGTCATTGCGGCGTTACGTTTGCGGGGTTGAAAATTGCCAGCCTCGTCAGTTTGCGGAAAGGGGAAGAGGAGGTCATTCAAACGCTTTCACGCCGCTTTGCAGGGAAAGGGTTTGCGTTCATACTTCTGCGCGAGGACGAGGAACGGCTGCTCGTGTATGTCTGCCATAGGGCGCGGCTGGAAAAGTATCTTTTTGCATCTGACGTCAGGGCGTTCCTTGCGCGGTTCGGGTATGAATACGGTTCGGTGGAAGAAGCGCTAAAACAGTTGAAATGCCGCATGAGCGGCGAATTTCCGCACGAGATCGGCGTATTTCTCGGTTATCCGCTCGGCGACGTGTGCGGCTTTCTGCGCGATCCGGACGGTTGTATCCTCTGCGGCGTGTGGAAGGTGTATGAAAATGTAGGCGAAGCGGCGCGCACGTTCGAGCGCTTCCGCCGTTGCAGTGCCTGCATCTGCCGGCATATGGATAACGGGCGGTCGCTCACACAAATATTTAATGTAGGATAAAAATTATTTTTCAGGAGGTATCTTATGAAAGTTTCTATCGTATATTGGTCGGGTACGGGCAATACGGAAGCAATGGCGAATGCTGTATATGCTGGCGCGAAGGAAGCAGGGGCAGAGGTTGAACTTTGCAACGTTTCGCAGGCGGGCGACGTATCCGATTGCGATGTGCTGCTTCTCGGATGTTCCGCTATGGGCAACGAAGAGCTTGAACCCGAAGAGTTTGAACCGTTCTTTGCGGCAATCGAAAGTTCGCTTTCGGGCAGAAAAATCGGTTTGTTCGGCTCTTACGATTGGGGGGACGGCGAATGGATGCGCACCTGGCAGCAGAGAGTGGAAGCAGCGGGCGGCGTGATGATCGAGGACGGACTCATCTGCAACAACGCACCGGACGACGACGCCCTTGCCGCCTGCCGCGCGCTGGGTGAAAAAGCGGCAAAGTGAGGGAGTATGCTCAAAATTACGTTGGAAGTAGAGGGGATGCGCTGCGGGATGTGCGAAACGCACGTGAGTGACGTGGTGCGCCGCGTAGAGGGCGTGAAAAAAGTCACGTCTTCTCACGCAAAAGGCAGAACCGAGGTGATCGCTGAGGATAGTGTGAATACAGCGCTCATTAAAGAGGCGATCGCAAAACAAGGATACGGCGTGGGCAGAATAGAAACGCAGCCGTACGAAAAACGCGGCTTGTTTACGCGAAAGCGATAAGAGTAATTGGAAAACTTGCCATCGGGTAAGAAAGTTTAAGGAAAGAGGTGCAAGGCTATATGTTAAAAAAGTTCTTAAAAAATTGCAAAAAACCGGAAGGTAAATTCGGTAAATGGGTAGTGAGTGCAATGAACAAAGGTCATGCACCTCTTTGCCTTTGGGCGTTTGAAGTTTGTCCGCTTTCGGACGGGGAAAGCGTCTTGGACGTCGGGTGTGGCGGAGGCGGAAATCTCGTTCGTATTTTAGAGCGTTGTCCCAAAAGTCGCGCCGACGGAATTGACTATTCGGAAGAAAGCGTTGCATGCAGCCGCAAAGTAACAAGAAAATTTGCGGACAGGTGCAGTATCTTATGCGGCGACGCCATGCGTCTGCCGTATTGGGATGATACATTCGACAGGGCGGTGTCCTTTGAATCAGTATATTTCTGGCCGGATCCCGTGCGCGGACTAAAAGAGATATACCGCGTATTGAAAAAAGGCGGCAAAGTAATGCTTGCCTCTGAAATGACCGATCCCGAAAAGGGAAAATTCTGGGCAAAACGTTGTGAAGGCATGACGATTTATACAGCTGAGCAACTCGCTTCCTTTCTATCGGAGGCAGGTTTTTCCGATGTCAAAATTCATAAAACACGCAAAGTATGGTGTGCCGTCGAGGGGGTAAAAAGATCATTATAAAGGCAGAGACGGAGGAATAACATGAGTCCGACGGCAATGATAATTTTGGGATTTTCGGTCATTTTTCTTGCCACGACGGCAGGGAGCGCAATCGTCTGGTTTTTCAAAAGAGATATATCCGAAAAGGTAAATACGCTTTTTCTCGGTTTTGCGTCCGGTATCATGGTCGCGGCGTCTGTATGGTCGCTCATCATTCCGTCCATAGAAGGGGCAGAAAGCTGGGGCAAGTGGAATTTTGTTCCCGCACTTATCGGTTTTTTGCTGGGCGGTTTGTTCTTGGTATTGCTCGATCATGTCGTACCGCACTTTCATAAGGGCACGAACGAGGAAGAAGGTCCGCGCAGTTCTCTGAAAAAATCCACAAAAATGTTTCTTGCGGTGACCATACACAACATTCCGGAAGGTCTCGCCGTCGGTTTTGCGTTTGGTGCGGCTGCGGCAATGGGGGAATATTCCGCATAGTTTCCGCTCTGGCGCTTGCGATCGGTATCGCCATTCAAAACTTTCCCGAAGGCGCGGCTGTGTCTTTGCCCATGAAAACGACAACGGGCAGCCGCGGCAAAGCCTTTTTATACGGTATGGGAAGCGGAGCGGTGGAACCTGTATTTGCCGTCGTCGGGTATTTTCTTGCAGCAAATCTCATGGCGGCACAGCCGTGGTTTCTGGCGTTTGCTGCGGGTGCAATGATATTTGTAGTCGTGGAAGATCTTATTCCCGACGCGCACCTTTCAGAACATCCGCATTTCGGCACATGGGGTGCAATGCTCGGCTTTGCCGTGATGATGGCGCTGGACGTCGCTTTAGGATAAAAGATTATTTCCGTTAGCGTATGCTAACGCCGCACGTTTTTTCTTTACTTTTTCTTGAAAACAGAGTATAATCTATATTGTAAATGATATAAGGAGGTGCGCGCATGGCTATCAAGAGGACGAGAGAGTCGGAAGAAATGTATCTGGAGACCATTCTGCTGTTGCATCAGGGTAAGCCGAATGTGCGCGCAGTGGATGTGTGCGACGAACTCGGCTACGTTAAATCGAGTGTGTCGCGCGCGGTAAACCTGCTTGAAAAGAAGGGGTACATCCATATAGACCGTGACACGGGCAACCTCACCTTCACCGATTTGGGAAGGAAGAAGGCGGAAGGAATATACGAAAGGCACCAAACGCTCACAAAAGCGCTTATGAAGCTGGGTGCAGGGCAAGAACTTGCCGAAGAAAACGCCTGCCGCATCGAACACGTCGTCTCCGACGAGATGATGGAAGTATTCTGGAATTATATCAAAGAGTAAGGAAAAGGGAACGCCGCGTGCGTTCCTTTTTTTGTGCAGGCAAATTTTTCGGAAAAATTTAATTAACCGCAGTAAATATATTTGACTTGCAAGGCAGAAATGATTACACTATATACTGGTTCGCAAGAGGGAACTTGAAAGGCGAATTTTTATTTAACCCATAAGTTCGCTACTGCGTACCTAATTTTTCGCCCGTAAGTTAGTGTATGCGAACTCTTATGTGGCGAAACAGAGGCAAATCGTGAAGGGAACAAAAATGCAGAAAACGCCCAAAGAACTCAAAGCGTGGGAGAAAGAAAAGAAGCTCATCCCCGTGATGATCAAAAAATATTGCCACGGCAAGCATGGAACGAAGGGGGAGGAGCTATGCGAGGAATGCAAAGCGCTCACTCAATATGCGCTCTTCCGCCTCGAAAAATGCCCCTTCAAGGTCAACAAGCAGTTTTGCTCTTTCTGCAAGATCCATTGCTATAAGCCGGAGATGAGGGAGAAGATAAAGGACGTTATGAAGTGGGCGGGGCCGAGAATGATATTCACGCACCCTGTGTTCGCGATGGGGCACGTCTTTCAGATGATAAAATACAAAAAGAAGTTAAAAAAGGAAGAGAAGGCAAAAGGTAATGTTTGACAAAGAACTCTTAAAACTCATCGGCGGAAACAAAAAGTACGTCGTCTATACCGTCCTTTTAATGGTTTTGGGCATGCTCGCCAACATCGGCATTACGGCGAGCATCTGTTGGGCGGTGTACTTTCTCATCGAAGGATATGAGCCGCTTGCCTACATATATCCCGCGATAACGGCGGTCATTGCCATTATCGTGCGGTACATCGCAAGCCGTTGCACGGGGAATCTGAAAGATATGCTGGGGCGCAAGGTCAAAAAGGACTTGCGCGAGCGTACCTACGATAAAATCTTAAAACTCGGCGTGCGCTCCACCGACGGCATGAGCATGGCGGGGCTGACGCAGGTTTCAATGGAGGGCATCGAACAACTTGATCTGTATTACTCCACCTATCTGCCGCAGTTCTTTTTTTCCATGCTCGCACCTATTATTTTGTTCTGCATTTGCGTGGGGATCGATTGGCGCACTTCGCTGGTGCTTTTGGCATGCGTCCCGCTCATTCCCGTGTCCATCGTGGCGGTAAGTAAGTATGCCAAAAAGATATTCGCAAAGTATTGGGGCAAATACACCTCGATGGGCGACGCTTTTTTAGATAGCGTGCAGGGGCTGAAAGAATTAAAGATTTTCAAGGCGGACGCCGCTCGCCACAAAAAAATGAACGCGAGTGCGGAGGAGTTCCGCAAAATCACGATGAAGGTGCTCGTCATGCAGCTTGCCAGCACGACCATCATGGACTTGGTCGCATACGGCGGCGCGGGCGCGGGAATCGCGCTTTCGATTGTCGGGCTTATGAACGGCTGGCTTGCGCCTGCCGCCGCGCTCTTTCTCATTCTTGTGGCGGTGGAGTTTTTCCTGCCGCTCCGTTCGCTCGGCTCTGCCTTCCATGTCGCCATGAACGGCGCGAGTGCGGGCAGAAAGATAATATCTCTCCTCAACGTTCCCGATCCCGTATGGGGCGAGAACGAAGTAAGCGGTACGGAACTCAAATTGAATGGCGTGACCTTCTCCTATGACGGCAAGCGCGACGTGCTTAAAAATATGGATATGACCTTCCCTGAAAAGGGTATGACTGCAATCGTCGGCGAAAGCGGCTGCGGCAAGAGCACCGTCGTCAATATGCTCGTCGGCGCGTACCGCCCGAAAGCCGGCAATGTAACCGTCGGGGGTGAAGTTTTGGAGAACGTCACGCGCGAGTCGTACTATTCGCATATCGCGTCCGTTTCGTACAATACCTATATTTTCAACGACACCGTGCGCGCCAACTTTGAACTTGCGAAGAAAAACGCGACCGATGAGGAGATCTGGGCGGCGTTAGATGCTGTCAATCTCGCAGACTTTATAAAGGAGAACGGCGGGCTGGATAAGGTCATCACAGAGGATGCAAACAACGTATCGGGCGGGCAGAAACAGCGGCTGGCGCTTGCGGTCAACCTCGTGGCGGACAAAGATATCTACGTCTTTGACGAGGCGACGAGCAATATCGACATTGAGAGCGAAGCTATCATTATGGATAACATCAAGGCAATGAGCAAGAACAAAAGCGTAATTGTCATTTCGCACCGCCTTGCAAACGTCGTCCCCGCGGACAATATCTACTATATGGAAGAAGGGGAAGTAAAGGAAAGTGGCAGCCATGCGCAGCTTATGAGCGCGCAGGGCGGCTATGCAAAACTCTTCAACACGCAGAAAGCGTTGGAAGAGGGGTATAAAGAAATCACCGGCGCAACCGCGGAGGTGAGCGTATGAAAAACATTTATCGCGCGATACTTTGTCGCGCTTGCGCTCTCCTCGGTCATGTACATCTTTGTTCACTCCCGTTGTCGCTTACGCGCGCTCCTCGTCTGGCGCGTAACTGTTTTCCATACGGCGCATGTGTAAAGGAGCGTGGATTATGAAAGCAAAACTTCGCAGAAGCGGCGCAAAAATCATGGCGAGCCTAATTGTCTTACTCGGTTCTCTCTCGTATATTATGATCCTTGCCGTCATCAATGGCTCTGTCGGGTTTATCGCGGCGATGGGCGTGACGGTATTCGGCGCAACGGGCGTTGCAAAGGCGCTCGGAATTTTGGGCTTGTGCGCCGAAGTTTCCCTTTCTTGGGGCTGGATAATAGGGCTTGCCGTGGGGTGCGGCGTCATTCGCGGCGGACTTCGGTATTTGGAACAGTATTCCAACCACTATATCGCATTCAAACTGCTTGCGGTGCTGCGCGATAAGATTTTCGGTGCGCTCCGCGTGCTCTGTCCTGCAAAGCTGGAAAGCAAGCAGAAGGGCAGTATTATCGCCATGATCACTTCCGACATAGAAACGCTCGAAGTGTTCTACGCGCACACCATCAGCCCGATTTGCATTGCGGTGCTGGTGTCGCTGGCGGTGTTCCTGTTCGTGGGATTTGTCGCAAGCTGGTATCTTGCGTTAGTCGCGCTCGCAGGATTTATCGTTATCGGTATCATTGTGCCGCTTATCTCGTCGGGCAGACTCAAAGCATCGGGCGTGAACTATCGCAGGGAGTTCGCCTCGTTCAACGCTTACTTCCTTGACAGCATCAAGGGCATTAAAGACGTTGTTCTGAACAATGCCGAAAAGGACAGGGAGAGCGAGGTCAACCGCCGTTCGGATATTCTTTTGAAAGAGACGAAGAAGATGAAAAACGGCATCACAAAGGCAAGTGCCGCCACCGAACTCATGGTAACGCTGTTCATCGTAATCTCGCTGATTGTCGGCATTTTGCTCGTTCACTTTGAGATGCTCGATTTGGGCAGGATGCTCATCGGCGTAGTGACGATCTTCGGCAGTTTTGGCCCCGTACTCGCGGTGTCGGCGTTGCCCGGCAACCTCACGCAGACCTTTGCCAGCGGCGACAGGGTTCTGAACCTTTTGGAAGAAAAGCCTGCGGTCACACCTATAAAGAACGGAAAGACATTCGATTACGAAAACCTGAACGTCAAAGACCTCTCGTTCGCGTATGAGAAGAATGCGCCCGTTCTCCAAGATGTGTGCATGCACGCGGACAAGGGTGAAATCATCGGCATCGTTGGTGAGAGCGGCTGCGGCAAATCGACCTTCTTAAAACTCCTGCTCCGATTCTGGGAAAAGGACAAGGGCGAAATCAATTATAACGGCATTGACGTCGATAAAATCGCCTCGGATAATCTGTTGGACAACGTAACGATGGTGTCGCAGACGACCTATCTCTTTGACGAGAGCATCGAGGAAAACCTTCGCATCGCCAAGCCGGACGCCACGCAGGAAGAAATCGAAAGGGCATGCAAAATGGCGTCGGTGCATGACTTTATCATGACTTTGCCGAACGGCTACAAGACGCAGGTGGGGGCAATGGGCGACAATCTTTCGGCGGGCGAAAAACAGCGTATCGGGCTTGCCCGCGCGTTCTTAAAGGGCAGCCAGCTCATTTTGTTGGACGAACCGACGAGCAACGTCGATTCCATCAACGAGGGCATGATACTCAAATCCCTTGCCGAACAGAAGAGCAAAAAGAGCATCATTCTGGTGTCGCACAGGGAGTCCACAATGGCGATCGCCGACCGCATTTATCATGTTGAAAACGGCATTGTGAGTGAGGTGAAATAAGTGGAAAACGAAAGAGTACAAAACGCCGACGTCGCCGCGCTTATAGAAAATACGCTTGCAATGCAGGCGGCCGTTGCGCCCAAGCAAGCTGCTTTTGAGGAAAAACTTAAAAAGCGCGAGGCGCGCGACAAAGACGATAGCAAGATGTTTCGCCGTTACAAGATCAAGGACATCGTGTTCCTCGCCATCATCACGGCGTGTACGCTGGTGACGAGCGCAATCATGCCGCTTCTCATTCACGTTCCCGTGTTCGGAATCATTCAGTTGGGGCTTGGACTGCAATTTTCCATATTTCCCGTGATAGGGCTTATGAAGGTGCGAAAAGCCGGTTCTATGACCATTATGGGCATCTTTATCGCGCTGTTTTTAGTTATGATGTTCCCGCCTATGGCGCTCATCGCCGTGTGTGCGGTGGTAGTGGAGCTTTTGGTGTTTGCCATCTTTCGCAGTTATAAAAACGATTGGGCGTGCGTTATGGCGGGCACGCTGTATATGCCGCTCACCGTGCCGCTTCTCTGGCTTTATTACAACGTGAACTACACCGTGACGGGCGAGGAGAACGAGGCGGTCACCATGTTTTTGGGCGCAACCGATCCGTGGGTAATTGTCGGTATGACGGTGGCTATTGTTGTACTGTGCTTTGTCGGCTCGGTCGTGGGCATGGTCATATCGAGAGAGTTGAAGAAAGCGGGGGTGCTCAAAAAGTGACGTTTTTCAGGTTCAAAACAAAACTCTACCCGCTCATTGCCATAACTGCGTCGCTCTTTGTCATTATCTTCGGTTTGGTCGAGGCGCGGAACGAAAATCTGTGTTGGTACCTTCTCGGCGTGCTTGCGTGGCTTTGCATCTTCGGGTGCTTCAAAGGCGTTCTCAAAATACTGCCGGCGTTCATCGTGTTCGGCGGAGCATTTGCCGGCATCGCCTATGCCTCCGCCGGCGGCGATGTACAAGCGGCAATATCCATGCTCAACCGCTTCGGTGCGCTCTTTCTGGGGGTAGCGCTCAGTATGTCTGTCTCCGCAGTCAGAATGACAAGGAGCCTTTCGCAGATACATACGCCGCGGGCAATCACTTTGGGTATGCTCATCTCTATGTCCTTTGTGCCCATGCTCAAAGGGGAGATAAAGAGGGTACGAGAGGCAATGAAAACGCGCGGGGCAGGCAGCGTGTTAAACCCAAAAATCTTATATCGCGCCTTTCTCGTGCCGTTTGTTATGCGGCTGGTGAATATCTCGGACACGCTCGCGCTGTCCGTCGAAACGCGCGGCTTTACGCTGGGCGGCAGCCTGTACTCTATCTATAAAAAGGAATATCCCGCTCTTTCCGACGTGCTGTTTATTCTCGGAATAGTTGCGGGCGCTGTTTTGGTGGTTGTTTTATGAGCGCTATTGAATTGAAACAAGTAAATTTTTCGTACGACGGAAAGACGAAGATACTTGAAAACACCGATTTTACCGCCGAATACGGCGAGGTCACGCTTCTTTCCGGGCATTCGGGCGAGGGGAAGTCAACCTTAATGTATATCGTTTCGGGCATCATCCCCAATGTCAATTACGGCAAACTTACGGGAGAAGTCAAGATAGCGGGTGAGGACATCAAGGGCAAAAAGCTCGGCTATATCTGCCGCAAAGTGGGCGTTGTCCTGCAGAATGCCGACGAGCAGATCATTCAGAAGATCGTGGAGGACGAAATCGCCTTCGGCTGCGAAAACCTCGCTTTCCCGCCCGAAAAGATACAAAAGCAAATAGATATTGTCTGCAACCTCTTAAAGCTCGATAAAAGTTGGAAGTGCCGCACCCTTTCGGGCGGGCAGAAACAGCGGCTGATAACCGCAAGCACGCTCGCTATGGGGCAGAAGATCATCATTTTGGACGAGCCGCTCGCAAATCTCGATAAGGACGGAGCGGCAATGCTCATGGGCACGCTGCGCTCTCTCGCGCAGGCGGGGTATTGCGTGGTCGTCATCGAGCACCGCCTCGATATGGTTCTGCCGTTTGTAGATACCGTCTGGCATATCGGCAACAAGACGGTCAGAAAGGTCGAAAACAGACAGGAGTATCTTGTTCAGCAGACGGCAAAAATCGAGGATAGTTGTCCCGTATATGCGGAGCAATCGCCGCTGTTTACACTCAAAAATATAAAGTTTTCTGTTAAAGACAGGGAGATACTCAAAGATATATCGCTCGAAATTCCGAAGGGCGGCAGAACGGTTTTCCTCGGTGAAAACGGCTGTGGAAAGACTACGCTCATGCGCCTGATTGCAAGATTGTATAAGCCCACGGGCGGCAATATAACACAATACATAGACGAAAAATTCAAACAAAAGCCGAAGGGCAGCAAGGCTTGGTATAAAAAAGTGGGCGTCGTGTACCAAAATCCCGACTATCAGCTCTTCATGCCCACCGTGCGGCAGGAGATCTCTTTCGGCGCAAAGAGCGAAGAATATGCCGCAGAGATTGCAGAACTTTTCGGAGTAAAACACCTTTGGGAACGGCATCCGCAGTCGCTTTCGGAAGGACAGAAACGGCGCGTCTCCATTGCCGCAGTCGTCGCGTGCGCTCCCGAAGTGCTTTTATTGGACGAACCGACGGTGGGGCAGGACTACGACGGACTTTGCGCTCTGGTGGAGATACTCAATAAGCTCCACGAACAGACGGGCAATACGATGATAACCATTACCCACGATGTGCGCTGCGCCGAGGCGCTGTGCGACAGGGCGTATCTCATTGCGGACGGAATTGTCGCAAAGCGTGGCGGTAAGGAACTCGTAAGAGAATATTTCACTTCATGAGTGATAGGGGGACATGATGCATCATTCACAACTTGAGTACCTTATTGCAGTGCAGAAATTGCAGGGTGAGGGTACCGGAGTAAGAGGTACAACGCTTGCAGATTATATGAATGTTTCGGCAGCCTATATCGTAAAATTATCTGTAAATGCTGAAACAACCGGATATGTCTGTCGGTGCAATTCCAGAATGATGCGCCTCACAGAGCGAGGCGAGAGAATTGTAACGGAATACCTGACCGCCGTGCAATATATGGAGAACTTTTTTCTCTCCTGTGGAGTAGACAGCGCCACAAGCCACAATGATGCAATCAGAAGCGTGTGTGCAATTACCGAAAAGGCGAGGAATGCGTTGCGTTTGGCGCAGAAAACAAAAGCACAAACAGATTAATTTCTTATGAGGCTTTGCTTTTACAGTATTCATTCGCTTGCTAATTCTTTGTGAAATATGCTATACTCATCTATAGAAATTAAACGAGGTTAATTTTCTAAACATAGACTTGTTTCTCTTAAAAGGTGCATTGCGCCTGTTTTTTAAGGGAATAGGTTGCATATGGCGAACTTAATAGGTTAAGAAGTTGGCGCGGAAAGAGCGCCAAACTTTAAGCGGCAATGTTCGCGAATGCGAACTTAAATTTTTAGAGATGAGTTCGCATATGAGAACTTATATAAAGGGAAAGGGCATGCCCTTTCCCGTAGCCCGCGGGCTACGAGAATACAAACAACTTATAAAGAGAAAAAGGAGAACGCTCGGTGCTGTTAAAGTTAGAAAAGATCGGAAAAATATACGATTCGGGTGATATTCTCACGGTGGGTATCCGCGGGATCGATTTGGCGTTCGACTATAACGAGTTCGTGACGATAGAAGGGGAGAGCGGTTCGGGCAAGAGTACGCTCTTAAACGTCATCGGCGCGAACGATACATATGAAGAGGGGGAACTCTACTTCAACGGCGAGCCGACTTCGCACTACTCCGAAAGCGATTGGGAAAAGTACCGCGAAAAGAATATCGCCACCATCTTTCAGGATTTCAATATCATAGAAAACCTCACCGTTTTAGAAAACGTGGAACTTGCGCTCCTTCGGCTGGACGATAAAAAGGAACGCCGGAGAAGAGCGAAGGAAC
>ERZ779737.2207-NODE-2207-length-13299-cov-1.874585_pt1 | contig 13299 bp, 12 predicted proteins | sample MGYA00511889_ERZ779737 | MGnify/ENA primary metagenome ERZ779737 (study PRJEB29588, sample SAMEA2163575) | human gut metagenome | biome: human gut; feature: human-associated habitat; material: faeces | place: Denmark | collected 2008/2010 ...
TCTGCACCGGGGGCGGTTTCTTCCGTTTCCGGAAAAAAAAGGATTTCAGACATGGAAGAGCGGATTTCCGATTTTGAACATGCGGTCCGTGTTTTTGAGAAACAGTTCAACTGCCGTCTCTGCTGTCATGATTACAGCGGGCAGCTTCAGAATGTTCCGCTGCCGCATTATCATCTGAACGTGTTCTGCACGCGTCTGAAGGAGCGCCGGGCGAAACTGACGGAACAATGCATCGAGTTTGACCGTGATCAGGTGCAGCGCTGTCTGATGGAACACGGCATGCGTCCTTTCTTCAAGTGCTGCCATTGCGGAATGCGCGAAGCCGTGTTTCCCGTTGCGGAAGAGGAGAAACTTCACGGCGTTCTTTTCGCGGGGCCGTTCCAGGTGAAGCGGGAGGGGTGCATCCTGTTCTCGCCGCGTCTGCCGCGTTATTCCGCAGCCGGAGCGCTTCCCCGGCTGGATGCCGGACAGGAGGAGCCTTTTCTTGCCTACGGCATGCTTCTTGCCTCGAGTCTGGCATTGCGGATCCGGAAAGTGCCGCGGATTCCGGGTTCGCGCAAAGAGATGATCGAAGCTTTTCTTGAGTTGAACTGCGCCCGTTCCGCCGGGCTTGACGAACTGGCGGAGACGCTGTCGCTTACGCCGGCGCGCGCCTCCGAAGCGGTCAGGAAACTTTTCGGGAGCAGTTTCTGCGCTCTCCTGCGCGAGAAGCGTCTGGAGAAGGCGGAACTGCTGCTGCGCAACTCCGCGTTCACGATCGATTCGGTTGCGCGGCGCTGCGGGTTCCGGGACGGCGCGTATTTTCACCGCGTTTTCCGGAAAGCGACGGGAGTGACTCCTTTGCGCTACCGCATGGAAAACCGCGCAGGCGAGGCATAGCCTCTCCCCGGGATTATCCCTTATGCCCGGCGCAGGGATGGTCCTTGCAGTCCGCGCAGATGCCGTTTTTCAGGGGTTTTCCTTCGGTGAAGTCGCGGATGTTGTCCAGTGTGATCTCGGCAATGTTGTTCATGGCCTCTTTCGTGAAAAACGCCTGATGGGAGGTGACAAGGACATTGGGGAACGTCATGAGCCGCGCCAGGACATCGTCGGCGATCGCCTTGTCCGAGCGGTCTTCGAAGAAGTAGTCGGCCTCCTCCTCGTAAACGTCGAGTCCCGCGCCGCCGACCTGTCCTGTCTTGAGCGCGTCGATCAGCGCCTGCGTGTCGACCAGTTTTCCCCGGCTGGTGTTGAGAATGATGACGCCGCGTTTCATCATGGCGATGCTTTCCGGATTGATCAGATAGCGGTTTTCCGGCGTCAGCGGACAATGCAGCGAAATAATGTCGCTTTCCCGGTAGAGCTGTTCCAGTTCCACGTATTCCATGTGATATTGCGCGGCCGCTTTTTCATTCGGCCAGGGATCGTGCGCAAGAATCCGGACGCCGAACCCCTGAAGCACTTCCGCGAATGTCAGGCCGATCTTGCCGGTGCCGATGATGCCGACCGTCTTGCCGTGCACGTCAAAGCCGAGAAAGCCGTTGATGGAGAAATTGTTTTCCCGGATGCGGCAGAATGCGCGGTGCAGGCAGCGGTTCAGGCAGAGCAGAAGCCCGAGCGTATACTCCGCCACCGCATACGGGGAATATTTCGGAACCCGGACAACGTCCAGACGCCCGCACGCGGCTCCCAGATCGACATTGTTGAATCCCGCGCAGCGCATGGCGATGAGTCGGACGCCGCACCGGATCAGCTGTTCGACGGTTTCCGCGCCGATGTCGTCGTTGACGAATGCGCAGACAACCTCATGCCCTTCCGCCAGTTTCGCGGAAACGGGAGTCAGGCGGGACTCAAAGTAGTCGATTTCAAATCCGTAGCGATCCTTGATGCCGTCGAAGGAAAGGCGGTCATAGGGTTTTGTGTCGAAAAAAGCGATTCTGATTCTGCCGTTCATGAAATCCCCCCTTGTGATTGTCCGGTTGACATTTATTCTAAAAAAACTGCCTCGTGCTTTTCTTTCAGTTCTGCCGCGCTTCAGCAGCGTAAGCTGGTCGTGCAGGCGAAATCCCCGATACGGGCGCGTGCTTCCGCACCGGGGGCCGTCCTTTTTACAATGCCGCATCTTTCGCTCTTCTGCAAGCGGGAAAAACGGAAATTACGGAAAAACTGACCGGAAACAGGTGCAGAATGTTTCCGGATTTTTCAAGAAAATCCCTTTTTTATATCCTGACATGGATTTCATCCGTCCGGCGGAACATGTTTCCGTCTGCGGTCCGGGAGAGAGACTCTCTCCCGCGGGGGATTGTTTTCTATTCCGCTTCCCTGCGCCAGCGCGGCATGCCTCCGACCCATGTCTCCAGCGGATTCCACTGCGCGTCAAGAACGACGAGATCCGCATGGTATCCGGGTTCGAGACGGCCGTATCCTTCCAGATTCAGGCTCCGCGCCTGATTCCACGAGGTGCACTTGATCAGCTCTTTCGGCGGCAGGTGCGTGCCCTCCAGGAGCCGTTTCACGCCGTTGTGATAAAGAAGCGTGCTCCCCGCGACACGTCCCGACGGCAGCGTGGCGCGGCCGTTTTTGACAATGACGGGAAGTCCTCCGAGCGAATAATCGCCGTCCGGCATTCCCGCGGCACGCATCGAATCGGTAATCATCATGACCTTTTCACATCCCTTCACGGAAAGAATCAGCTCGATCATCTCGTTGCAGAGATGCACGCCGTCGGTAATGATCTCAACGAAAACATCCTTTGCGAGGAAGCCGCCGCCGACAAATCCGAATTTCAGGTGGTGGAGCGGCGTCAGAACATTGCAGAAATGCGTCAGATGCTTCATTCCCCCCCTGCGCATTTCCTCGAAAACTTCATACTCCGCAAGAGAATGCGCGCCGGATGGCATGATTCCGCGTTTCACCAGCTCGCGCGTGAAATCCGCACTGCCCGGAAGCTCCGGAGAAAAAGAGACTTTCTTCACCGGACAGAGCGCGTTCCATTTATCGACCAGAGCGATATCGGGATTTCGCAGAAATGCCGGATTCTGCGCTCCCGCCCCGTCCGGAGAGAAAAAAGGCCCTTCGAGATGCATCCCGAGAAGGCGTGCTCCGGTCCGGTTTTCTGTCCTGTATTCTTCCGCTGTCCGGCAGGTTTTTGCGATGTCCTCCAGGCTGACGCTCAGGGTTGTGGCGAGAAACCCCGTTACGCCGTCGGCAAGTTTGCCTTTTCCGATGGTTTCGAACGAAGCCATGTCGCCGTCGGAAAAATCCGCGCCGCCGCGTCCGTGGCAGTGGATGTCCAGGTAGCCCGGTGCAACAATTTTCCCGTTCATCTCAAGAATGTGTTCCGCATGCGGGATTTCCGCGCCGGGCGCGACGATCCGTTCGACGCGTCCGCCGTCCAGCAGCAGGGACGCGCCTTCCAGATCGATGTCGGGCGAGATCAGGCGGCAGTTCTGCAGGAGTGTTGTCACTTTCTCACCTCAATGTGATTTTGTCCGCGGTATAGATGATTTCAGAATCGGGATGGTCCAGCATGTAGGAGGCGGGCAGTTCCGGTGTCGGACGCCCGTGCTTCATGACGGACAGCGGCTTTTCCTGTTCGGGGAAACAGGCCAGAAGCAGCATCTTTTTTGCCGCGAGGATGGGTTTCATCCCCATTGTCACCGCCTGGCGCGGCACAAGATCGGCGCACCCGTCCGCGGTAAGGCGGGAGTTGGTTTCGATCGTCAGGGGTTTGAGGAAAATCACGCGGGTCGGAAGAGAAGCGAATTCCGCAGCGGAGATTTCGGTTTCGCTCATGGGTTCGTTGAAGGCGATATGGCCGTTGAATCCGATGCCGAGCAGCTGAAGATCCAGGCCTCCGCCGTTTTCCAGCTCCGCGTCGAACGACTCCGGGTGTTCCGGATCGGGAAAATGGATGCGCTCCTCCGTCAGCCCGAGCGCGGGGTCGATGTGGCGGAACAGGTTTTCATGCATATAGGTGTAATAGCTCAGCGGATGGGAGTGCGGGACCGCGCGTCCGCCGGCGACATATTCATCCAGATTGTACGTGCTGAGCAGATCAAGGCGGATTTTATTTTTGTTCAGCATTTCCGCAAGCAGGGGATAAAGTTCAAGCATCGTGTTTCCTGTCGCGAAGCCGATGTTCACGCGCCGGCGCTCCCGGGAGGCCTCCGCGATTACCCGGAAGATCCGCTCCGCGCCAAGTTGGCTCATTTCATGATAGTCCGCTGCCGCAAGCCATTTCATTTTTCATCCTTTCCTTCTCTGGCGGTGTCATGTGAAACATGACTTCCGCATTCGTATTGAATTTATAAGGTGTCACGCGTTACTGTTAGTATATCACGCCGGAAGCCGGAATCAAGGGGGAAAGTGGAAAAAATCCCGGGGAAATCGTCTTTCAGGGGGGATGCGGCATTTGCATTTTACCGCGGACGGATTAAGCTATCATCTGAAACGGGGGATCAGGAGGACAGGAGATGAAACCGGGAGATTCTTTGCATTGTCCGCATTGCGGGCGGAATACTTTTTTGAAAAAGGAAACCGTGATGGACGGCTGGGTCAGGAAGGGAGAGGTGCTCAAATGCGTTTCCTGCGGCGCCGTGATTGAGGAGATCCATGAGGAAAAAGATGCGCCTCGGACGTTTTCTGCGGAACAGGATGCAGCGGCGAAATTGAAAAGCCTGCTCGGCGCGGAATTTGAGAGGAAGCCGGAGATCCGCGCGGACGCGGATGAAAAAAAATTCTGCCGGGACTGCGCCCATCTGATTGCGCATCCCTTCCTGACGCGCTGCATGAAATTCTCCAGGGACGTCAATCCGATGGACGACTGCCCGTCCTTCACCCCGAAAAAGGAAAAATGAACGATGATAATCGAACCGCACATTCATATGTATTCCAGAACGACCGACGATTATCAGGCGATGTACCGCGAAGGGATCCGCGCCTGCGTCGAACCTTCGTTCTGGATGGGCTGCAACCGCCGGCACGCCGGCACTTTTTTTGATTATTTCCAGCTGATTCTTGAGTTTGAATCCGTCCGTGCGCGCCGTTTCGGCATCGACCATTACGCGGCAGTCGCCCTGAATCCGAAGGAGGCGGAGGACCCCGTTCTGGCGGACGAGGTGATCGGCGGAATTGAAGAATACCTGGATCATCCCCGCTGTGTCGCGCTCGGAGAGATCGGACTGAACAGCATTACGAAAAACGAGCGGGCGGCGTTCGAGCGCCAGCTTGCGATCGCGCACCGGAAAGACATGCCCGTCATCATTCATCTGCCGCATGAAAACAAGGAAAAGGGGATCGAATGGACCGCCGACATCATCCGGAACGAGGGGATCGATGTGAATAAAGTGCTGATCGACCACAATACCGAGGTGTGCATGAAACAGGCGCGCGATACGGGATGCTGGACGGGAATGACGGTGTATCCGGTTTCCAAACTGAATCCCGCGCGTGTTTCCGCGCTGATCCGGGAATACGGTTCCGAGCGCATGATTGTGGACGGTTCCGCAGACTGGGGCGTCTCCGATCCGCTGAGTCTGGTGAAAACCGCGCGCTTCATGGAACAGGACGGCCACTCCCCGGAATCAGTTGAAAAAATTCTGTTCGACAATCCGAACCGCTTTTATTCCGCCTCTCCGAACTGGAAACCGGAATTCGGGATCCGTCCCATGCGGATTGAGGAATTCCAGCGTTGATTCCGGTTCCGGGTTTCTCCGGATGGAATTTCATGAAACGAGTTCTGAAAATCAGTCAAATCAGGAAGGCATTTTGCAATGAATCGAAAAATTCCCTGTTTTTCCGCCGTCGCCCTTCTTTTTCTTCTTCTCCTGAATTCCTGCGCTCCGTTTTCCGGTGAACGGGGCGATCCGGAACCGGAAAAGAAATTCCGGCAGGTTTTTTCCTGGGGACATCCTCAGACGGAGGATGAGGCGCGGAAATACAGCGAGATCGGCGTGACGGATATTGTGGTTGCAAATGAAAACCAGGCCCGTCTTGCCGTCAAGTACAATATGATCCCCTACTGCGGCGCTTTTTTCCCGTGCGGTCCTCACAAACAGGTGATGACGGAGGAGGAGGAGAAACTTTTCGCCTATATCACCGGAGAGGATCTGAAACAGCTTTCCCGCGGGGAGCGCGCGCGGATCGTCGATGCGCGGCGCATGGAAAAACAGCACCGCTACGGCGGGGAGCCTGCGGTCTTCCCGGATGTTCTCAACGGCATCCGGCTTCCCTGTTTTCTGAGCGACGAGGGGCTTGTCCTTTCCAAAAAGCGGATCGACGCTCTTTTTGCAAAGGTTCCGAGCGCGCGGGGCATTTATCTTGATTTCTTCGGATACAACAATTTCAAGGACTGCCGCTGCGGAAACTGCACCGGAAAGTTTGAAGCGGCAAAAAGGAAAAATCCGGCGCTTTCCCGCAACGAATTCTTCCGGGATGCGCTCGTGGACTATTACAATACGGTGATCGGCTACGTGAAGAAAAAACATCCCGGCGCCAGAGTGCATGCGCATATTTATCCGACGCTTCTTGCCGAGCCGCTTTACGGAAACCGGACAAAGACGGATTTCTGCGCGCAGACGGTGGCATGGTATTTCCCCTGGGAGAAAGAGAAAATCGCCCGTTATACGAAAATTGTCGTCGGGGAAGCGGAAAAATATCACAAGGGCGTGAAGGGAATTCCGTTTGTCGGTCTCAAGGCGCTTCCCGGAACAAGCCTCGCCGCAAAATCCCCCGCGCTCCTGGAGGAGGAACTGAAGACGATTCTTGCTTCCGGCGGGGATGCGCTTTCCGTCTGCAACGGATTCGACATGATAAAACCCGGCTATTACGAGGTCTTCCGGAAATACTGCGGGAAATGAGACGCTTTTTCATGACGGGTGTGAATTTTGCTTTCTCCCGCGCCGGCATGGAAAGTTTTTCCCGTGGCGCTCTCTCTCATTGCTGTTTTCCGGAGCCGCCATCCGGGCGACGCGGATGCATGACTTTGACAAACCGGAAAAAATACTGACTTGCCTCGTCCGCCATTCCCCCGTGATATTCCCATTCCGGCTCGTGGAACTGATGGCGGGGATGGAAAAACTCCACGATATGAAATCCGCAGCAGTTGACATAGAAGTGAATATTGCGCTTTTCGAAGTAAGGGGTGCAGGTTTCCCAGATTTCCGTTTCCGGATGGAGAAATTCGATCCCGTTCCAGATTGCCTGTCCGACGCCTTTGCTTTGCGTGCCGACCCTGACGAACAGCAGATCCAGATGGTTGTGACGGGTTTCCCTGTCGATTTTGACAACTGCTCCGCCTGCCATGACGCCGTCCTTCCAAGCGCCGTATGCGATTGCGCCGGCGTCTTTCAGAGACCGGTCGATGTCCTCTTCGGGAAGAACCGCGTCTTCACAGGGGCCGAATGCCGCTTCATAGCCGTACTGGAACGCCTTCTGCATTTCCCTCTTGAATTCCGGGAGATCCGCTTCTTTCAGCCGGATCAGCTGAACCTTGTCTGTCATGATTTCTCCTTATGTGTTTATGGGCATTTCACTGTTTTTCCCGGTACCGGTCCAAACCAGAAATACAGGAGCAGCCCCGTCAGCAGGATCCGCGAAACGGGCATCGCCAGCCAGACCCCGTTCATCCCGAGAAAAAGCGGAAGAAGGAAAATGCAGAGCGGAAGCGCCAGGAAGGAGTCGCCGTAAATCAGCCACGAGGCTCTGGCAAGATTTCCCGTGGATTGATAATAAAATGCCGCGACTCGAATCACTCCCAGCAGCAGGAACGCCGGAGCGGAAAGCAGAATTCCCTGCCGGGCCAGCAATGCCGCTTCCCCGGCGTCAAGTCCCATCCAGGAGGGAATCACCCTGTGCATGGCAAATGAAAAGAACATCAGGGCGATTCCGGAGGCGAATGCGAACCGGTAACCGTAGTTTCCGAAACGGTTCTGGCGCCTGTGTCTGCCTGCGCCGTACATGGAGGCGGCCAGCGGCTGGACGCCGCCCGCTATTCCGGTCATGAACATGGAACCGAGCGCCTCCAGGGAGGAGATGACGGTATAGGCGGCCAGTCCGTCGATGCCTGCGTAGCGCAGGGCCTGGACATTGTGCATGTAAAGCATTGCGATGATGGCGATCATGTTTCCGAAAATCGGAAGTCCTGTCATGAGAATTTTTCCGATGGCATGCGCGTTGCCTTTGAAGATCTCCCCCGAGAAGCGCAGTCGTGTCAGAGGAGAACAAAAATACATCACGCCGAGCGCACAGGCGCCTCCCTGGCTTACGACGGTTGCAATTGCCGCGCCGACCGCTCCGAATCCCAGGAAAAGCACAAAGAACCAGTCCAGCAGAATATTTGCGAGCAGACCGGTTACCATCAGCAGCATGGAAAGAGTCGGATGTCCGTCGTTGCGGATCACCTCCAGGCACATGGACATGAAAATGGAAAAGAATACGCCTCCGGTCAGAATCCGGGCATAGCGCAGGGAAACCGGCATCAGGACTTCCGTTGCTCCCAGGACCGTCAGCAGCATGCGGAGAAACGGAAACGTCAGCGCCGTCAGCAGCAGACTCAGAACAAGGACGAGAAAAGATGTCTGCGCGAAAAACCGTGCCGCCTTTTTTTCTTCATTCGCCCCGCGGCATTGCGCAATCAGAACCGCTCCGCCGGAACCGGCGAGAAAACCGAATGCCTGAAGCAGCATGACCAGCGGCCAGGTGACCGCGGCTGCCGCCAGCGCCTCTTTCCCTCCCGCAAGCCCGATGAAGATTGCGTCCACGATTGCAAAGGATCCGCCGATGAGCGCCCCGAAGACGGACGGCGCCACATATTTCCAGAATAAAAGGAGATCACGGCTCATCTGCAACGTCTCCGGAATGCAGTGTGTCATGAAAGGTCTTTGCATAAAATTCCAGCGCCTCGACAAATTCCGGGGAATACCGGGAGATGGTTTCCCGCATGGCCTTTTCCTCCGCGGCATGAATGCTCGACAGAATGAAATCGGCAAATGCCCTTCCTTTCCGTGTAAGGCGCAGGAAGCATTCGCGGCGTTTCCCGGGAATCGGTTCCAGCGTGATATAGCCTTCCTTCCGGCATTCGGTCACAATGGTGTTGATGGTCGAAAGCGGAAGCAGCCAGTTGTTGTGCAGTTTGCTCTGGGAGAGATTTTCATCGTCGGCAAGCGCATACAGCAGAACCACGATATTCGGCTTGACCGCCATGGAACGGCCCTGGACCAGATAGGTGTGGTCGATCAGATTGGTTGCATCCACCAGCTTTTTGATTTCGGAGCGCATGAGACACCTCTTATATTACGGATTCGTATTTTTAAATATATTTCCGGATTTGCATTTTTCAAGTGCCCGGTTCCGGATCAGTCTTCGCAGAGGTTCACTGGCAGCCGGAGTGCCCGGAGAGATGCGGAAAAGTCCGATGCAGCTTCTTCGGGCAAGGCGTGCTGCACGGGGGTACACGGCGGAGGCGGATCGTAAAATCCAGCATTCCGGGTTCAGGACTTGAAAGAAGTCTTTGCGCGTTGTGCTGTGGAAACCGGACGGAGTGAGGCCGGGACCAGTACCGCGGCGCAACTCCTGTCCGGAATGATTTCAGGTATTCAGGGATTTCCCGGAGGAACGGAGGGATGGCCCCCCTCCCGGAAGAGGACGCGGGAGATCCGTCCGGGCGCCTTGTCGTTCCGCGGGCGGAAGCTGGTCAGCCAGGCGTTCCGTCCCGGTTCGAAAGCCTTTTCTCCGAACAGGGGGCCGCACGAGGTGCTGCGGAGAATCTTCAATTCCGTCTCCTGTCCCCGCAGCTGTTCCGGGATCTTCCAGAGAAACGGCTGCCAGAGGCGTCTGCCGAGCGTTTTGCCGTTCAGGAATATTTCGGTGAACAGTCCCTGCGGATCCAGTTCCAGGAATTCCGCTCGGGAGGGGATTGCAATCCGTTCCGTCTGGAGGATGCGCCCCGCATATCCGTAAAGGCCGTCCGCCGGGTCTTTGCCGAGTTCCCCTCCGCGTGTCTGAAAGAAAGTTCCGGCAAGGAACGCAAGCGGCAGATAGGGATAGTCTTCCGCATGGTTTTCCAGTGTCAGCCTGTGTTCTCCCCGGGCAAGGGAAAAGGGGACCGTTTCCAGATACAGCTCCCGGAATCCCTGAGGAAGACTTCTGCAGGGAGCATGGGGGGAAAGCGTCTTCCCGTCCAGAAGAATTTCCGGGACGTCGCCATAGCTGCGGACGGCCAGCGTCAGATTTTCCAGATCGTCCTTCAGGGAAAATGCAGAGATTCCGTCCCGGAATTCGATGCGGCGGGTGTTTGCGGATTCCGGAAGCGGATTTTCCTTCAGGAGAATTTCCGCAATCCTGTCTCCGGGGAAAAGTTCTTCCGTTCCGTCGAAAACTCTGACGCCGGTTCCCGGCAGATGGAACGGAAGATCCGCTTTTCCCTTCCGGCGGAGGACAAGTTCCCTGCCGCATTCCGAAAGATTGATGACAACTGCGCTTCCGTCTTCAAAGGCGCGGAGGAACACATCCTGCGCCGTCCGACCGTTTTCCAGCACGCGGCATTCCCGCGGGAGCTTCGAAAGCAGTTCCTGCTCCAGACACCAGCAGTCGAAAAACTCCCGTCCCGAACGTTCTTCCCGCAGCATTCCGTCCTGCAGGGAGAGGATGATTTCCGCATCACTCTCCTCCTCCGGCAGGATCAGGTTCCAGGAAAACTGCGCGGCGGTCAGGTGTTTGAGCAGATCGGTCAGCGGCTCGGCGACGTAGGGATACCGCACGGCGATTGCGGGAATCCGTTTTTTCCCCGCGAATTCCGCGGCGCGTTTCGCGTCCTCTCCCAGCTCCCGGAATGCGGGAAACCATGGCTGCGTCCGGGTCAGCGGATTGAAATAGAACGGTTTTTCCAGATTGCCGTGCATGGTCAGGGCCGACACGGCCAGAACGTAGCGGCTGACGCCGAATGCGGCGCAGAGCCAGATCTGCCTGCGCATCCGTTCCAGCGTCATGTCGCAGGGACCGAGTGCGAAGAGTTCGGCCAGTCCCCCCCGGTTTCCCCGCTTTTCAATCGCATGCATGACGGTTCCCAATGTGAGCCATTCAATGGTTCCCGTGGTTCCGTGGGTGAAAATCTCGTCCATTCCCGGCAGGGAGAAGGCGCTCAGCACTTCAAGCGGATGCCCGTTGCACCGGAGTGCGCCCGCCGCCGAATATTCATTCATCAGATGCCCGGTGAGAACCATGCCGCGCGCCGCGCACCAGTTTGAGATCCGTTCCGCAAAGGCGGTCCGGAATTTTTCGGCGCACAGGCGGTGGCAGACTTCCTCGTAAGGACGGCTTCCGGTCGCCAGGCCTCTCAGGATGTCCGCCCGCAGTTCCCCGCCGGTTTTGCGGCGGTATTCCTCCTCCATTCCCTCATACCAGGGGATCCGGATCAGATCCTCCCGGTGTTCGCAGCTGTCGAAGAAGGAAATGTCGGGTTCATCCGTGAAAAAGCCCTTGATGAGGCGTCCCATGTATTTCCCGAGCCGTTTTTCATAGCGTGCGTGCGTGAGTTCCAGAAAGCGGCCGACGACTTTGTCGGAGAAAAGATTGCTCATCAGAGAGCTGCGGCGGATCGTGAATTCATACTGCTCCCCCTTCCGGAACACGCTGAGCATGGGAAGAGCATTGGACGGATTCTCCTCCAGGATACGGCGGGCGCAGGTGCCGCTCGGCCAGTTGTATTCGTCGTACAGCCAGAGAGAAGTGAACCCGAGCCGTTCCGCTATGGCGCAGATTTCCCCGCAGGTGTCAAGCCACTCCTCCGACATGTATTCCAGTTCGCATCCGCTCCGCGGGTAAATCAGAAACTGTGTGACGCCGACATCGCGCCATGCCTGAAGCGTTTCTCTGAGAAAGGCGGCGGACGGCCTGCCTGTGATCGCCCCCATGGGGATCAGGGGATTTTCCGTGTTTTCTGCTGACATGTTGTTCTCCATATTTCCAGTGTGCGGATGAAAAAAAGCCGGCGCGCTCCGCTTTTTCATGTTTCCTTCCTGTAAGTTACGTCTGCGGAGGGAAATTGCAAATCGTTCTCCTCTTTCGCGCCCGGGGATCTCCTCTGTTTTCCCGTCTGTTTCCTTAAAGCGGGTCGAGAAGGGACAGTTTCCATTCCGGACGTTTGCGGAACGGCGTTTTGAATTTGTGCGTCAACACTCCTTTTTCTTCCAGGTGAATGAAACACGCGGTGTCGCAGGCGCGTCCGCAGATGCTTGCCTGGTAACTGTGCTTCACCGGAGGATAATAGATGATCCGGTCGATGACCTCCCGGGCGCGCTCCGGCGAAAGCCGGGCCCTCCCGGGGGATGACGGCCTGCCGCTCCGGATCGTCCGCAAACGCCTCCGGCGGCAGGAATGGGTTTTTCGTCATGTTGGCGCCGATGTAATAGGCCGAGCACTGCCAGGGATCCCGTTTTCCCTCCGGACTCAGAGCCCGTCCGGGACAGGTCGCAATGCATTTCCCGCAGCGGTCGCAGAGGTGCGGCGCCGCAACCGGATCGGGTTCGATTTCCGCATCGGTCAGCAGGAAGACCCAGCGCTGGCACGGTCCGAACGCATCGGTGAGAATCGATCCGGAAAGACCGCGCTCCCCGAGGCCGCAGTCAACGGCGCACTGCTCAAAATCCAGCTGGTTTTCCGCTTTCCTGCCCCGGAAAATCTCCCGGTAGTCCACTTCGAAATTGGTGCCGTCCTCCGTCTGCATGACGGTCTGGTTGCGCCGCTGCGGGAGCGCTTCAAAGCCCTCCTCCTCCAGCAGGGCGGAGACCCGGAGCAGCGCGTTCGGCATCACATTTTCCTCCAGCACTTCGATGCCGTTGGTGGTGTACTGGTAGTAGGTGGAGCCCTCTTCGATTCCGCGCCGGACGCCGCGGAGCTGGCGGAATGCCGCACAGATCACGGTCCGGACTTCCGGCATCAGCAGGCGGACCTTCGGATCGCGGAATCGTCCGGCGTTCCCGAAGCGGACCAGATCGGCGCCGAAGAGGCGGAAGCGGTCGATGATCTTCTGTTTGAGTGTGTTCATAGCAGATTCTTTTCCTTCAGATGACGGTAGCAGGCGATATCGCACGGTCTTCCGCAGAGGCAGGGAGCGTAACCCGTGGCGTGCATCGGCAGAAAATTCAGTTTCGGATAGATGGCCCGTGCGCTCTCCCGCGTGAAACGGCAGTCTCCATCCAGAATTTTCTCCCGTTCGGGATGATCCTTCAGGAAATCAGCGTTCATGAAAGGGTTGGAGCGGTGCGCCCCCCGGTAGTAGACGGCGCACTGCCAGGTGTCCAGCCCCTTCCGGACGTCCAC
>ERZ779737.2212-NODE-2212-length-13253-cov-3.011062_pt1 | contig 13253 bp, 13 predicted proteins | sample MGYA00511889_ERZ779737 | MGnify/ENA primary metagenome ERZ779737 (study PRJEB29588, sample SAMEA2163575) | human gut metagenome | biome: human gut; feature: human-associated habitat; material: faeces | place: Denmark | collected 2008/2010 ...
ACTCGGGCGCTCGCATCATTTTCTGAAAGCCGGGGCGTTCAAAGTTGCCACCAGACCAGCCATCATCAATAAAGGACTCAAGAAGCACTATTCCATTGCGAACGCAGTAGTCTTTCACGATTTTTTCTTGATTCAGGATACTGGAGGACTGACCTTCGTTGGCTTCTTCTTGGGAAAGCCGATAATAGGCATAAGCAATTGCAACACGGGAACTTGGATTGGCGGGCCTCCTTTTATTGGTGTTGTAAGAATAGAATGTTGGCTTAGTAGCTGTAAGATTTGATTTCATTCGGAACTCCTTACAAGCTGACTTCCATCTGTATTATACTGGGTAGGTGAGGTGGTTGTCAAAGGTAATACTTGGTGCGAGGATTCTTTCAAACGTTCGGCAACAAGATCAGCAGATGTTTTGGTTCCAACAAAAACACGTTGAATCAAATATGTGGCTTTATTTACTTGAAATTGGTCCATAATATTGATTCCTCCAATCTATACTGTCTTATTTTTTCGAGAATTGGAAAAGTTATTCCCAACTTTCTTCGAAGGAAGAATCACATAGTCCCACCCGAGTCGGATTCCGCAGTAAGAGCATTCGCTGCGCTCCACCTGATATGGATTGAGTCTGCGGATAGTTGAATGTTTCACATTGTAAAATTGGCGTGCGCATGAAGAACATAGAACAACCTCAATGCGCGAAGAAGTATTTTTTCGGTACATTTTTGTCCTCCCTTTCACGCAGAAAATAAGTATTTTCCGAGCTTTGTAACATTCCGGGTTATTGTGGATGGTGCTTTTCCTAAAATCCGAGCGATTTCTGATTTTGTATATTCCTCAAAAGCCAGCAGCGTCAGCAATTCCTTATCACGACCAGGAAGTTGCCGTAGCTTCACATAGAGAGCTTCATCGGAAATCTGCTCCATCCATGAGAAGCGGGATGCTTCGGAAAAGTAATCATCGTTTTTGCTCAACTGCTCCGAGAATTTAAGAAGGAGTGGAGATTCATCCTCATCCCCGGTATCCGTGTCTCCGATAAAAGGCTGCTCCCACTTTGCGATTACGCGTGTATCATTGAAAACCGCAAGATCAAATGCATACATTTCCTCGACAGCATACTCATCCATACCAGCCTTGAGATATTGCTGACGCAATTTATTCCATTCACGCTCAAAGCGTTTCCGTTCTAGTCCATAATTAAATTTCATAATGATCTCCTTTGAATTTTGAGTTTCGGATTGGTCAAAATTCCGGAGATCAGGGATACCGGGCTAGGCTCTCCTGCCATTGAGATAAAAACATAAGAAGTCCTTTCCGCAGAGCAATCCGGGAAAGGACTTCTTTTCATCGTACAAAGCGCAGCGGGCAACAAAAAAGCACCGTAAAAGTGGAATCAAAATGGGCATGGTTATCCCATTGATTCCGACTTTGTACGGTGCTAGGGCAGTCTCGATCATAGATCGGCTCCGCATACGCGAATGTAAGTCGTGGTTATTAAATTGTAATCAGTTATTAGTAGTATCTGTTTTTCAGATGGCCAATCCCTTTTTGCTTACGGAAGTAGGCAAGGTTGATAGGGTCCTGTGCCTTACATTTGGGGCACTTGGGACGGACATGTCCGACTGCGTCAGAATATACCTTCATAATGGGAAAATTGCAGCGAGGGCAGCGTATTTCCCGAAGCGCCAACCAGGATGCTTCCGTGGCTGACCTGTCCAGCTTTTCCTGCTTGTCAGGTGCGGCGCTTGCTGGCCTGTGGCATTGTGAATATCCGCTTATATTGATGTCCTCATTTTCTGGAAGTATTCTGTGATTTCCCGGTGGTCAACCAGATTATACTTTTTCAGCTGGATAAGGAGGGCTGAAAAGGAAACGCCTAGTTCGTCTGCCATTGCGTGAATGGCGGGCTTAGTACTGGGCAGCAGTACAGATTCTCCATAAATCGGGAGACGGCTGCGATGCAGGTGGTGGCGGAGGGTATTCTGCAGCAGCGGCAAGGGCATCAGAAGCATGGCCGCCATGGCGTTTGCCTGACATTCGCCCAGGTTCAGCCGTTCCTGCAACTCTTGAAGATTATAGTGCCGCTCGCTATCATATTCCCGGTCAAAGCAGGCTGGATTGTGAAGCGGGTCTGCTCGGTTGATGAGAATATGGCTAATTTCATGGGCAAGAACAAACCGCCTGCGGCAGTTCTCGGAGGGATGCCGTAAAAAAGCATCCAGAATGATGGTGTCCTTTGGGAAGACAATTCCCACTCTCTCGTTTTGGCGACGTACACTCAGCGGATAAGTTCCGTTGGAAACAAAGCCAATCTTGTCCTGATCGTCCTCTGCGATTTGCTCATACTGAACTTGCAGATTCAGAAAGCGGGCAATACTGTCAATATCGATGGGGCCGGATGCTAGGGAGCCACAGGCCGCCTGAATCAGGCCGGAAGCAATTTCTTCAATCTCTTTGTTTGAAATAAATACTTTCATCGGTAAACCTCCTCAAGTGAAAAACCGCATTCTCCGAGAGGACGAGAATGTTTCATACGGACGGTGTTCCGGCTGCCGAGGCTACAGAAGATGGCGGCTTCCCAGCTCCTGGTAAGTGGAATGCCCCGGACATTTGGAACGGTTACTTCGGATGTCCTTATTATAGCCGGATACACAAACAGTGTCAAGAACAAATGTTCGTATAAAATAAAAGAGTCACAGAACTGCGACTCTTTTATAATCAGGCCCTCTGGGGGGGTAGCCAGACGGGATGTTCGGTTTGACAACGGTAACGGCACACACTATAATGGAAGCAACTTATAAATCAGAAAAGTGGGAAAAGTATGGAAATCAGTACACCCCAAAAGATCAAGCTGCTCAAACTCATGGAATTGCTGCGGGAAAACAGCGATGAGGACCATCCACTGAAAACGAATGTGCTTTGTACGATGCTGAAAAATGTGGGGATTTCCTGCGACAGACGAACGCTCAGCAGGGATATTGCCACATTGAACGAGTGCGGCTATGAGATTTTTTCAACCATGCAGGGCCATGACAAGGCATACTACATTGTGGAGCGAAGCTTTTCTTTGCCGGAATTAAAAATCCTGATTGATGCAGTTCAGGCGGCTTCGTTTATAACGGAATCCAAAACGGAGAACTTGATTCAAAAGATTGCAGCACTGGGAAATGCCCACCGTGCGGAGCTGCTGCAGGGTGGCATGGTCTGCTTCAATTCCAGGAAACACAGCAACGAGCAAATCTACTACTCTGTGGAAACTTTGGAGGGGGCATTGCGCCGACACCAAAAAGTTTCTTTCTGCTATTTTGATTTGGATGAAAAGCATCAGAAGGTGTACCGCCGAGAAAAGCAACGCTATGTCGTTGACCCGGTGGCACTGGTTTATAATGAGGACAATTACTACCTGATGTGCTTTTCAGCAAAGCACAACGACATTGTGAATTATCGAGTGGACCGGATGGAGCATGTACAACTGGAGGATGTACCCGCCGATGAACGGGCTGTGATCCATGCGGTGGATGTTGCGGATTATACGGAGCAGGCATTCAAAATGTACAACGGAAAGATAGAATCGATTACGTTGAGCTTCAGCAGGGATTTGATTGGTGTCATCTATGACAAGTTTGGAGAGGATACAGAAATATGGCAAGAGGACGGCAGGTACGCCGCCAATGTCAAAGTTCAAATCAGCCCAACGTTCTGGGGTTGGCTATTCCAGTTTGGGGGGAGGATGCGCCTTCAAGGGCCTGCGGTCTTGCAGGAAGAAATGGGGCGGCAGTTGAGTCTCCTTGCGGACAGAACCAAAGACTGAGTAGTGAATGGGATTAAAATTATATCATTTCGTAATAGGGAGATGATTATGTGCTCACAGGAAAAATGAATGAGGTATCGAAGGCGATAGAGGATACAATCATTGAAGTATTTCCGACGCAATATCTAATAAAATTGCTTTCTAGTAGAATTACATTACAGGATCTTACAAATCAGATTTTGGTGGAATGCTGTAAGTATGCCTATGACCAGACGCAGGAGAAGCACTCTTTAGATTATTATTTGGGCGGTGCGGTGCATGCTGAAGACAGTGAGAGGATGATGCACCAACGTACTATAGACTATATTCGAGATAAAAAAACTATATACTATCAGATACTTGGATTTGATGCTAAACACCTGGTTCCGGAGAAGATGCAATCCATTAAAGCGAAACTGGAAGGCCATAAGTTTACGGACTTCCAATTCTGGGAGATTTGTAACGTTCACGATATGCAGTTGGTCAAAGCCATCATTGAAAAAAGAATAGGAAAGCCGAACTTTTCGACAGATAAAATTGAAGCATATGCAAAGGAATATAATAACTTTCTTGTGGAGCGCCAGAAGGACTGGGAAGTGAAGAGAAGTAACCCCTTATTTGATTTTTTGGCATTCTTTACATTGGAATGGAAATACTCTTTTGAATTTATTTATGAGTTAGCGGCTGAGATGGCTAATGCCAATATTAAGAATATACCTGATATGAGGCAGCGCATCGCTCTTTTTGCGGGACAGTTTACGTTGGTTTCAGATTTGATAATCACCAATCCTGAGATTATGCCAACGCCAATAACTACAGAAAATCGCATGATTCTTGTTAGAAGAAAATTCTTGCCTGATGTCGTTGAAAGTGACACGGAGGAATTTGGAAAAATAAGATATCTATTTATGCAGGCACAGGTAGTAGTTGCATCTATGCTTTTACGAATGACCCTAGGTGGTGTCCATTTAAGGGCGTGGTTTGTTGCTCATACAGATGAATCGGATTGGCTGAGTGTATTTCAAGAGTATAATATCTTCCAAGTATTTAACAGTGAGAAGATATGGGATAAAAAAGTATCCCGGAGGTTAAAAGATATTTATAATGCTGTTTCGATGGATTATAAAAATCCCGTAATTCGTTCTTAGAAACGTGAAGCTGAATTCAGTATACTGGCCTTAGATTAAAAAGGAGGTCAGTACGATGACACAAAACAATTTACCTACCCAGATGGAGCCACGCTCCTCCCGTAACAATGATTTCATAAGCGATAACGTCCTTATTGAGATCATACACGCATTCAAGGATATTCTGATAGAATACATAGACAAGCGGTATTCTAATCCGTAAATTCAAAGGTCCGCCCACACTGTACCACAAGGATTTGTGTGGGCGGGCTTTTTCATCGATCATTTTCATTAATCATATGGGTAATGAAAGTAGCGCTATAATCCCCTTGCTTTTTCGCCAGATCGAAGGTACAATATAAATACAAAAACACGATTTACTAAATCACGATTAGATAAGGAGGACGCTTATGTTTATTGGTCGAGAAGCAGAACTCAAATTTTTAGAGGATAAATATCAGGAGGGCCGGGGGCAGCTGATCGTGCTGTATGGCCGGCGGCGTGTGGGCAAGACGGAAACCCTGCGGGAATTCTGCAAGGGCAAGCCCCATGTGTTTTACTCCTGCACCCAGAGTACCGACAAGGTGCAGCTGGTCAAGTTCTCCCAGCTGATGCTGAAAGAGGACATCCCTGCCCGTGACTACATTACGGAGTTTGCAGATTGGGAAAAGGCCTTCCATGCGATCCTGGATCTTCCCTATGGGGACAGCAAAAAGCTTATCGTCATCGACGAGTTCCCCTATATGTGCAAGGGTAATGACAGCATCCCCTCCATCCTGCAGAACCTGTGGGATTCGGAGCTGAAGGACGCCAATGTAATGGTGATCCTCTGCGGCAGCGCCATGAGCTTCATTGAGAAGGAATTACTGGCAGAAAAGAACCCATTGTATGGTCGTGCTACCGGAATTTATAAAATGGAAGCGATGGGCTTTTATGATGCAGCCCGGTTTTTTCCGGACTATTCCCCCAGGGACAAAGTGCTGACCTATGCGGTGCTGGGCGGCATTCCCCATTACCTGAACCAGTTTGATCCGAAGAAATCCCTGGGCGAGAACATCAAGCGGAACATCCTGACCAAGGGTTCTGTCCTGTACAGCGAGGTGGACTTCCTGCTGCACCAGGAGCTGCGGGAGACACCCATTTATAACTCCATCATCGAGGCCGTGGCACTGGGCAACACCAAACTCAGCGACATCAGCCAGAAAGCCATGATAGACAGCACCTCCAAGACCAGCGTGTATTTGCGGAATCTGATCGAGTTGGGCATTGTGGAGCGGGAGTTTTCCGTGGATGTGAAGCTCAAGGAAAAGGTCAACGCCAGCCGGGGTGCCTACTGCCTGACGGATAACTTCTTCCGCTTCTGGTATACCTTCGGCTTCGCCAACTTCTCCCAACTGGAGGACGGCGACGTGGATGGCGTTTACGAGTATGTAGTGGAGCCGGCCCTCCATGAGTTTTCCTCCTTCATCTTTGAGGATGTGTGCAAGGAGTTTGTTAAAGAGCAGCAGAAGCGCAATGCGCTGCCCTTCCGATACAGCAAAATGGGCCGCTGGTTCGGCAAGACCACGATTCGGGACAAACACGCTGCCACAGGCCTGCGGACTGCCGAAACGGAGATCGACCTGCTGGCCATCGACCGGGAAGAAAAGAACTATCTGGTAGGCGAGTGCAAGTTCAAGAAGCAGCCTTTCCGGTACTCTGAGTATCTCAACACCGTGGCAAAACTGACCTCGCAGAAACAGAAGGCAGTATTCTACTACGCCCTGTTTTCCGAGAGCGGCTTCGACGAGAAGATCGAGGACATCGCCCGGGAAGATCAGACGCTACAGCTGTATGATCTGGAGGAAATCGTCGGACTTAAATAGATATAAGGCCAGAAGACAGTAATTTCACATTGGATTTTAGTGTGAGAGAGGCTTTCCAGCCGTTCAGCATAGCCTGGAGAGGTTTTGCTGACCGCAATCTTTTGTGCCAATGGAGGAAGAAACCATGATTAATCAGCCGAGTGATTCTATTGAAAAATTCATAAAAACGCATACAGAAAGATCTGACGAGGATCGAGCCGCTGTATCTACTCTGGGGTGGTTTCTAAGGTCTGACGGAAGAATTAATCCATCCTTTGCCGCAGATGACAAGTGGCCAAATCACGATGGAACATTCGAGTTTGTTCCAGAGCCGTCTGTATCTCGGAAACCAAAGCAGACCTTTTATGTTCAGATTAAAGGAACTTCAAACTATAACGAGAAAGACAGTGTTGTGAAGTACGCCTTGAAGAGTCTGGCATTTCCGGGATTCAGAGGTGCAAATGTGTCTCTTGATCCATGTATTCTGTTTGTGGTTTTGAATCCGAAGGAACGTGGAGCTGAAAGAGTTTTCTGGAAATACATATCCGTGGAGTTTGTAAATTCCATCGACTGTTCTAAAGATAGTATAACGGTTAAATTTTCTGCAGACGAGGAGATCAAAAATACGGATGAGAGTGTGCTGCAATTCTGCAAGAAACTGGAGCATATTGTTGATCATCATTCGTTTGTCAATCAACTGGATGCGAACAACTATACCCGCAGAGATGTTGAAAAAATCATCAGTCAGCGGAACAGGGACATCTGCGAAAGTATTGAGCGGATAGAGTCTTTTGACGATACACGGGATGCGGTTTCGCAAAGAATGTTGACATCATTAGATGATTTGTGCATGGCTACGCTTTTGCTGAACGCAATCAATGATGGATTTGAGCATGCCAGTCTGCAGCTAGCATGGGAGCATTCTCTCCTGAATATTAGAACGAAGTATCTCGGAACATTTCTGAGGGGCTTGCGTTATATTGGCAGGCGCATACCGGATGAAGGCCAGTCAGAGAGACTGATGCTGAAATATTACGATTTCTTATGGCAAATCAGGAAACTTCTCAAAGAAAGATATGATATCAGTATCTTAGAAAATCTGGAAAAGTTTCCATTGCATAAGGACGATGGCAGTGATCAGGAGTATTATAATATAGCAGCCGAGGCGGTGGAATCGGTAGGATCGGTTCCTTGTACGTTTCATTCATCAAGATACCATATCCAGAAAAAAACGCCGTTTTTCGTAGGGCGGGAACGATACTACGAGGTAACTCTGCAGCTGTCAGGCATCTATTCTTCCAAGTATGATCGAATCACGGCGTATACGAAAGAAGATGTTTCAAGCAGCTACCCTGTGCAGATTGGGTATGCAGTTGCCAACGTAAATCTCTGGGGGGTCGATACAGAAATCAAAGTCATCACGGGCTGGAGAGTCTCGATCGATCCCAGATGTCTGAACAAGTTTGCTAAGATTCTTCAGATGCCCACCCGCATAGCCGCTACGCATGGCGAATATCGAGCGTTAATGGATTTCCTGACCAGAACCGGTATAAATCTTCTTGAATTGATTGACCTGCAGGAAATAAGTTTTCAAAGGGTTATTGATTCTATCTATCAGAATGCCGACACCTGCAATTATAAGAATATCCTTCTGAAACTCAGGGAGAAATACACCCTGAATGGATATAACTACGGCAGAAATGTCATTAGATATTTACTGGTAGATTTAAGAGAAGAGACGCTGGACGGAGTAACACCCAGGCGGGGTGGAAAAAAGTTAAGGTGTGACGACCTGAATCTTGCAGGTGGCTGCCGAACTTTTGAGAAGAATCCGTTTATTTCCAATCTGGCCGGCAGTAAGACCAGCAGCGGCAGCCAGATCAGCCGAATCATGGGTGCTGTAGGGGCCGAGAAAATGGAGATTGCTCGACCATATCTTAAAATCAGACACCAGATAAAGCAGACTGGAGAAATATATTTCCCAGTGTCTGATGCCGATGATGCGGAAGCTGTTCAAAAATATAATGAATCGTTGGATTCTTGGGAACAGAGACAGGGCTATGGAATTACTGTTGAAGACGGTCATGCATGCATAAATTCCTACGAACGAGATACATTGATGATTCTGCGGAAGCTGATCGAAATGTCGTCCCAGGGTAATGATGGTCAAAAGGAATACAATCGTAATTTTCTGAAGCAAAATCCGTTAAATAATGTGGATGAATTGAAGAAAAAAGCGATTGAGTCGGCGTTTGTAAATTCCAGAATGCTGTTGATATATGGCGCAGCAGGAACAGGCAAAACCACATTGCTGAATATCATTTCAAATTTGATGAAAGATCGGCGGAAGCTTTTCCTGACGAAAACACATACTGCTCTTCAAAACCTGAAACATCGCATCGATAATCCTGGCCCCAATGCTGATTTTACCAGTTTTGACAGCTTTACACACAAAGTAAACCTCCCGGACTATGATGTCATTTTTGTCGATGAGTGCAGCACAATTGACAATCTGAAAATGACAAAATTCTTCGAGAGGATAGGCCCGAATACTTTTGTGGTAATGGCTGGAGATATCCATCAGATAGAATCTATTGATTTTGGAAACTGGTTCTTCTATGCAAAAAATATTATCACGACGCTGGGGGCAAATGTCGAGTTGCTGAGCACCTGGCGCACCCAGGATCAGGATCTGAAAAGCCTGTGGGATGAAGTGAGAAACAAGAGGCCTTATATAACGGAGAAACTTGTCATTGACGGTCCGTTTTCGGAAAATATAGGGCAAAATGTTTTGAAAAGCAGTAGTTCTGATGAGGTGATATTGTGTCTGAACTATGATGGAAAGTTCGGACTCAATAACATGAATCATTATTTCCAGGCAGCTAATCCCAATTTGAAAGCTGCAACGTGGGTGGATTGGACGTACAAAGTTGGTGATCCAATTCTATTCAACGATTCCAAGCGGTTCCCGCTGCTTTACAACAATCTAAAAGGACGGATTGTTGATATAGAAAAGGAACCCGACGTAATCACCTTTACGGTAGATGTTCAGTGCTTTTTGACGGATGCTGATTGTCGCAGAAATGATATTGTATATATCAAATCGCACGACACAGGAACCCGAATCCAATTCACAGTAGTCGCCTATGATGGTGAGCAGGCAGATGGAGAGGATGATGCACAGCGTATGCGTTCCATCATTCCCTTCCAGCTGGCGTATGCTGTTTCCATTCATAAAGCCCAGGGCCTGGAATACGACTCAGTCAAAGTGATTATCCCGAGTAATAACGCCGAAAAAATTACACATGGTGTATTTTATACTGCGATCACCCGGGCAAAAAAACATTTGAAAATATACTGGAGTTCTGAAACAATGAAGGATATTGTGCAAGGGTTTACTGCAGCAGAGCTGGAAGGAAGGAGCTTGGAAATCGTGAAGTCGAAATTGGGGATATAGATTCCCTATATTTTGCAATGTCCCTCAAATATAGCATTGAAGACTACCCTCCAGATGAATCAAAAGCGCCCCTATCTGTGTCGATCAACACGGGTAGGGGCGCTTTCAGCATATTCAGAAATCACTGTAAGCACTCAATAGGTTGCGTTTTATCGTAATCGCTCAACAATCACCCGCCTATCCGTCCTCCACATACAAGAACAGCAGGCCCCACACCCAGGGCCTGCTGTTACTCAAGATATGTATTTGTATAAGCATCGGAGTTTGAAATCTTACAATCCTCTTGGATGTCGGGTGCCCAGGGAATAAAGGCCTCCAATTCTTCGTGGGAGGGCGACTTTCCCAGGTATGGGAGTTCCACCAGCACACGCTGTAGATAGGCGAATGGTTCTACTCCGTTTGCCTTTGCGCTTTCCACCATGGAGTATACCACTGCGCTGGCTTCGGCACCTTTGGGCGTATCGCAGAACAGCCAGTTCTTCCGGCCGACAGTGAATGGCCTGATTGCATTCTCGCTAAGATTATTGGACAAACTGCAATGACCGTCTTCCAGATAAGTCATCAGGGTGTCTTTCCGATTTTGGGCATAGTTCACCGCTTTCGCCAAACGGGTTCCTTTGTTTGGGCGCTGTTGATCCAGCCAATTCCAGAATGCCTCCAGTATCGGCTTCTCCTTTTCAAGACGAAATTGTTTTCTCTGCTCCGCAGTGTGATTTTTTGCTTTTGAGTACCGCTCACAATCAAACAGCTTGGAACAGAACTGTACTCCCTGCACTGCCGGAAGGCTGTAATCATACTCTTTCCCTTTCGGTATGGCATCTGTGAAGTAACGTCTCACATGTGCCCAGCAAGAGCAGCGTTTGATATCCGGCAGATTATTATAACCCTGGTATCCATCCGTCTCCAGATATCCGCTGAACCCCTGTAGGAAAGATGCTGCATGGAACTTTGCCCTTGTCTCTGTGTAATGGTAGAGCAGGATCGGCGGAAGTCCATCTTCTCCACTGCGGAAGAGCCACATCCAGGAATCCGTTTCAGGATTACGCTCCGGCTCATTCAGTACCTGAACCCGGGTTTCATCTGCCATCAGATATTTACGCATCCGTAACTGACGGTGAAAATAATTATAAACATGACGGAGATAATTCTCGGCACAGTAAATGATCCAGTTAGCAAGCGTAGCCCGGCTTAATGGGACACCCAGTTGCTTCCAGTCCTCTTCCTGCCTGTTTAACGGCAGACCATTCTGGTACTTCTGGTGCATTGCCCATCCGACAACGGATTCCGATGCATAACTTTCCGGGATCAATGGTTCCTGAACAGGGGCTTTGACAAATGTCTGATCATCCGGATGTTCCTCTGATATGGCACACTCCGGGCATTTATAGGTTTCACGATAGATATTTACTACTTTTCCCTTGGCAGGGGTAAAACGAAATTCATGGCGGACGAATTCTTTCCCAATACATTCCATCTGCGTTCCGCAGGTTGGACAGTTTCGCTCCTCTTCCGGAAGAGAAATGATCTCGTCGCAGGAAGGAACATTTTTAAAGAGATCAGCATGTGTCCGTCTTGCTTTTCTCTTATGTTCCGGAACAGTGATGTCATCAGGAAGTTCCTGTTCCCATGTCGGATCTGCTTCCTGCTCGGCTTCATCAAAAAGATTCAACTGGCCAGCGATATCTTTCCGTTTTTCACTGGAAGTACCAAAAAGTTTCTTCGTGAGATATTCAATCTGCTGACGAAGGTTTTCTTTTTCCAGCCGGTCTGCTTCCAATGTTTTTTGTAAAGACTGGATCAGTTCTGTCTGTGTGGAAATCGTCTTATTCAGTTGGTTGATCATGTCCTTGTACGCAAGGATTTTTGAATCTTTTGAATTGCCAGCCATATGTTTTCTGCTCCTTTTTCACTGCTCTTATTATACCATAAAAAGCAATGAAAAAGAAGCAGAAACCCCAGCATTTACAAGGGATTTCAGACATGATACAGGGTGAGAAGCCCCTCCGTTTACGCGATCATTCCGTAGGTTTGAATGCCTTGGGTTGTTCGATTTCAAGCCCGGACATGAGCCAGTCGAATTGCTGCCAGGTCAATTGTTTTACTTCCAGCTGATTTCTGGGCCAGCGAAACCTGCCCTGAACTTCCATACGTTTATACAGCAGCACAAATCCGTCAGATTCCCAGAGCAAAGCTTTGATCCTGTCACAACGTTTTCCACAGAAAAGATACAGGGCACTTCGCCTTGGATCCATATGGAGTTGATCCTCTACAATAGCACACAGCCCGTCAATGGATTTCCGCATATCCGTTCTGCCTGTTACGATATAGATTTCATCGGCGGCTGTGATATCCCCTAACATTCCAGCTCCTTCACAATTCGAAGCGTTTGAGCCAGAAGCTGAGGATCTGTTCCATTTGGTATTGTTAGATGAAAGCTGCCTACAGACAGCTTCATTGACTCTGCTACAGAAAAGTTATTCCTTTCCGTAGCTGCCGGAATTACATTTAATGGCTGTTCATAAGGAATCGGGTCAGTATCATGAAACTCCACTCTGACAACTTCCTGGCCTTCTGGTGCGCGATAGGTGCGTCCAGTTGATGCCGGCAAATCCACACAACCTTTCTGACGCAGTCTTTTTACCCAGTTGTAAAAAGTTCCTGGCTTGATATCATGTTCCACACACCATTGATGATCTGTCAATCCACTTTGACGGCATTCCATGATGAGACGGTATTGTTCTTCGGCAGGTATTCTTTTGCTTCTCATGAGCACACCTCCATAACTTTAATAGAGTAAAATGCTCGCATCTATCATTTCTAGCAAGAGAAAATGAAGTGAAATGCTTGCATTCTCTAATGATTATTATGGATTGATTTTTAGGGCAACACAATCCGTCGAATTATTTTGCACTTACTTAATAGGGATCATTATTTCAGCAAGAGATTGGAAAATGTGTATCCCCGTGATGTTGTGGAACTGTACTGACAGGAAACGGAAAGATATGTAAGCTTGGGAAAGCTGGAAAATTATCAGTCGGCAG